>VAOX01066679.1_pt1 | contig 72067 bp, 74 predicted proteins | sample 3393891 | NCBI WGS metagenome assembly VAOX01 (sample SAMN08290429, study PRJNA428436) | hydrothermal vent metagenome | isolation source: Deep-sea hydrothermal vent chimney | place: Indian Ocean: Southwest Indian Ridge | depth 2822 m m
AGGCACGTCGATTACTTTTTAAAACCATTGATGAACGAAGAGTTAACCAAGCATGATGACTCTATCGTTCAGGCTCATTTCATTATTGGAAAATACTGTACTGCCGATTTTATCCTGGAGGGTGGAGCGTAATTAATTTTTGCGGGGTTAATTCCCGGCTGTTTGCAGCGAAAAGGGGCAGTTCGAATAAAATGAAGCTCAACAGAATATTGAAGCAGATTGTAAGGGTTTACTCTGTTTTATCCAACCCGAAGATTGATGCCTGGGTTAATTTATCACGCTGCCCTGGAGTGCGAGCAGCCCGGAACGACCGGGGACGTTTCCCCAGACAACTGCGCGTGTTTCAAGCGTATTCAGGGACAGATTTTCATAAATGTTTCTGACGGTGCCAATTTTAAACCCGGCAGCCTGCCACATCTGCAACAGCCGTTCCATGGTGGATAGTAGCTGCATACCTTCGAGTTCGGCATGCAGAGTATAGACGTGTCCGTGGGGAGCTGGTTTGCAGCTGGCTTCAAAAACGGCGTCATGAACATTGTTTTCTGTAATATTATTACAGCCAATCAGCTCATCCAGAGTGGGCAAAGTCGAGGGTATTTGCGGGCAACGGGATGTTTGTCCATTCATCATCGGATAAAAGGCAGAGTGGCCACGCACATCACTGGCATAATCAAAGCCCATTTGTTCTTCCAGCATCAGCGCGTGAGCATTGATTTGCCAGCCGGCGGCACCTAACGTTTTGGGTGGCTGGGCAAAAACATCGACATAGACATCGATGGCGCGTTGCATCTCCTGCGCGGTCCACTGCCGATCTTTGCTGGCGACAAAATCCTGCCAGCGAATATGATCATAACAATGAATCCCGGTTTCATGTCCGGCTGCGGCGACTTCACGTAATATATGACCGGCTTTCCGGCCAATATGGGGGCCAGGCAGGAGGGTGCCATAAAGCAGGGTTTTCAGACCATAGTGACTGGCAACGGATGTGCGCCGGACCTTGGCCAGAAAGCCAGGACGAAATATCCGGCGCAGGGCGCGGCCAGTGTGATCCGGGCCGAGGCTGAAGAGAAAGGTAGCCTGCACCTGATATTTTTCAAGCAGGTGCAGGAGGGCGGGCACACCTTCCTGTGTACCTCGCCAGGTATCGACATCAACTTTTAAAGCGATATTTTGCATAGGCCTTCTGTCGATTCCTAAACGCCCTGAATAGCTGTTCCAAATACCCGTCCATTTTAGAAATCACCCTTCGACAGGCTCAGGATGAACGGTGTTTATACCTTCCAAAAGTGGATTGATACTGGGAACGCTTCTTTAGTCGTCGAGCAGGGCGCGTGCTTCAGCGACTTCATGCCGGTAGGCTTCAAAGATGCCACGCAGGGCATCTTTGACATCCATTGTCGGCTCCCATCCCAGCTCTTTGCGCGTGTTTTCGATCCAGGGCACACGGGTCTGGATATCCTGATATCCCTTGCCATAATATTTCTCGGAGCTGACGTCAATAATTTCGACTTTATCGGCACCGGGTTTGTACTCGGGAAATTCCTGGGCGATTTCCAGCATCAATTCAGCCAGTTCACGAATCGAGAGATCATTGTCCGGATTTCCGATGTTATAGATGTTGCCGTTCGCACAGCCATCCTTGTTTTCGATGATTTTCATCAGTGCGGCCACGCCATCCGTCACATTGGTAAAACTGCGGCGTTGATTGCCACCGTCTACCAGCTTGATGGACTCGCCGCGAGCAATATGGCCGATAAACTGGGTAACGACGCGGGAACTGCCTTCCTTGGGTGTATGCAGGCTGTCGAGACCGGAACCAATCCAGTTAAAGGGACGGAAGAGGGTATAATCCAGCCCTTGTTCCTGACCATAGGCGGCAATGACGCGATCCATTAATTGCTTGGAGCAGGAATAGATCCAGCGCGGTTTGGTGAGTGGGCCAAGGATTAGATTGGATTCATAAGGATGAAATTCACTGTCGCTGCTCATACCATAGACTTCAGAGGTCGAGGGGAAGAGAATGCGTTTTTTGTATTTTACACAGGCGCGGACGATGGGCAGGTTGGCTTCAAAGTCCAGTTCGAAGACAGACAGGGGATTAGTCACATACGTTGCTGGTGTGGCAATCGCTACCAGCGGCAGGATGACATCACATTTCTTGATATGATATTCCATCCACTCATGGTTGATAGTAATGTCACCTTCAAAAAAATTGAAACGTTCATGATCAATGAGGTCATCCAGGCGATTGGAATGCATATCCATGCCGTAAACCGTCCAGTCGGTGGTTTCCAGAATGCTTTTGGAGAGGTGGTGTCCGATAAAGCCATTGACACCCAGGATCAAAATATTCATTGTGTTATTTCCTGTTCGTAAGTAATGAGTAATTCTGTTGTTGCAAAGTGTTGCCGAAAGCCGGTTTCGTCAACTTCGCAGTCATTAATAGCGATGCGGGTCAGGCAAAGACGTTTTCCATCGATGCAATCTGCCCAGCAGCGCTGGTTTTCCCAGTAGATACGGGGCGATTTTCCTGCTGCGGGCAGGTCACGATAATAACTGCCGAGGATCTGTATTCGGGCATCCCGGATATCAAAAAAAGCGCCGGGATAAGGCGGCGCGACAGCGCGGATGAGATTATGGATCTCCCACGCACTTTTATCCCAGTCGATGCGTCCATCCTCAGGACGGCGGCCGGAAAAATAACTTCCAGCAGAAAGATCCAGCGGTGTTTCCATTACCTGCCCGGCCAATAAGGCCGGGATACTCCGCAGCAGCACAGTCTCACTGGCGCAGACAACTTTCTGGAAGACATCGTGAGCCGTATCATTGGCTAAAATGGCAACCCTGGCCTGATCAATCAGAGGCCCGGCATCGGCTTTTATTTCCATTTTATGCAGGCTGGCACCTGTTTCCTGTTCACCGTGGAGGATGGCCCAGTTAATCGGCACACGACCGCGATATTTTGGTAACAGCGAACCGTGCATATTATAAGCGCCCTTGGCCGCTTGTGCCAATATATCCGCTCCCAGCATATGCCGATAATAAAAGGAAAACAGCCAGTCGGGTCGGCAGGCCTTTATTTTCCCGATGATCTCCGGCGTATTGGGATCGTCGGGAGTGATAATATCGATATTATTACGCGCGGCCAGCTCGGCGACGCTGTCAAACCAGATATTTTCTTCGGCGTTGTCCTTATGAGTAATGAGCAGGCGGATATCAAGCTTGTTTTCGAGTAACACGGAAAGGCCGCGTACACCTACATTGTGGTAGGCAAAAACGACCGCTGCATTAGTCGGCATTATAAATGCTCATCCTGATGAGAGCGTTGTTGTTCAAGCACCTCCCGCACCAGGAAACGAGGGCGTTCCCGGATCTGGACATAGATTCGGCCAACATATTCGCCTAAAAGGCCAATGCCGAATAACAGCAGTCCCATGAGGAAAAAAGCGATACCAAACAGGGTGAAAACGCCTTCCACTTCCGGGCCGACCAGGAGACGGCGAGCAGCCAGATAAAATACAAATATGAATGACATAATCGCAATCCCCATTCCGGCCATGGAAAAGAATTGCAGGGGAGCCAGCGAAAAAGAGGTCATGAGATCAAAGTTCAGCTGGATAAGCTTGAACAGGGAGTATTTGGATTCGCCTGCCAGTCGCTCTTCGTGCTCAACGGTAACTTCGCAAGGATTGCCGGCATACATATAGGCCAGCGCAGGAATAAAGGTATGGCTCTCGCGTGAATCCAGCACCGCATTGACAATATCACGGTGGTAAGCGCGGAACATGCAACCTTGATCGGTGATCTGGATGTTGGTAATGCGCTCACGCAGCTTGTTCATGGCTTTGGAGGCCCAGTGTCGCCACAGACTGTCGCGCCGTTGACGACGGATGGTGCCGACATAGTCATGCCCCTTGTCCAGTTCAGCTACCAGTTTGGGCATTTCTTCCGGGGGGTTTTGCAGATCAGCATCCAACGTGATCATATAAGTGCCACGGGCATATTCAAAACCCGCCAGAATTGCAGCATGTTGTCCCGCATTGGCGCGCAGATAAATGACGCGGGTAACATCAGGACGCTGTTGATATTGTTTGCGTAACAGAGCAGCAGAACGATCACGGCTGCCATCGTCAATAAAAATGATTTCATAATGGCGTTTCAGCGCATCCATAGCGGGATACAGGCGTTCGAACAGCGCACTTAGTACCGCCTGCTCATTATAGACCGGGATGATGATGGAAAATTCCGGTGCCTGTTCCGGTGTTGGATCAGATTGTTTCTGTTCAGTGTTTTCGCTCATGGCCATTAATCCGGGATAATATTTTTAAGCGCGTGACAGACCCTGTCTACATCGTCTATTTCCATTGCGGGAAAGAGCGGCAAGGTTAGAGTCTGTTCGCCGATACGTTCGGCATGGGGAAAATCACCTGGCCTGTATCCATAACGCTGGTATAGCGGAAACAGGTGCATGGCGGGGTAATGAACGCCCGTACCGATGTCCTGTTTCTGTAAACGTTTTCGTATTTCTGTGCGGCTTGTTTCCAGTCGATCATGATCGATGCAGATACAGAACATATGCCAGCTATGGCCCGGCGCATCGGCAGGCAAAAGCAGCACTTCGGATTCGTGCAAGTGTTGAAAATAACGTTCGGCTAATTGTCGTCGCTTATAATTAAATCCATCCAGTCGGCTTAGTTGTGCCAGGCCCAAAGCTGCGCTGACATCCGGCAAGTTCATCTTCCCACCCCATTCCGTAACCGAGATGCTGCCATCGTCGGCACGATCGATGCCATGAAAGCGGATTCGTTCAATCCGCTTGATGAATTCCTCGTCCTGACATGCAATAGCGCCACCCTCGATGGTGGTCATATTCTTGTTGGGGTGAAAACTGAAGCAGACCGGATTACCCGAGCTGCCAATCTTGCGGTCTTTATATTCCGTACCAATGGCCTGCGCAGCATCTTCGATAAGAACCAGATTATTATCCTGCGCCAGTTGATAAAGAGGATCGATGTCAACGGCCAGGCCGGCAAAGTGAACGGGAATAATCGCGCGGGTTTTTGCGCTAATGGCGGCAGCCACTTTTTCTGCATCGAGATTACGACTGTGTAGATCGACATCGACAAACACCGGTCTTGCGCCGACTCGCAGAACCACGTTAGCGGTTGCCACAAAACTCATGGCGGGAATAATAACCTCATCGCCGGGACCGATGTCGGAGGCCAGCAGGGCGGCTTCCAGCGCACTGGTGCCGGAGTTCAACAATCTCAGCAGAATGTCGCCGCCAATATAACCACCTAGTGCCTGTTCCAGGGCCAGATTGTTGGGGCCGGTCGTAATCCAGCCGGATTCCAGAACTTTGCGTACGGCATCGAATTCAGTCTCGCCCAGGCTGGGTCGGGTAAAAGGCAGCATATTCTCAGGATCTTGCCAGGACATAAACACCGATGATGATAATACCGATACCGGCAACACGGCCGGTACTCAGCATTTCACCGAACAGTGCCCAGGCAGCAAAGGCGTTGACCACATAGCCGATGGATAACATGGGGTAGGCAATGCTGACATCGACACGCGACAGCGCCAGTATCCAGACGATGACGCTGATGCCATAGCAGAACAAGCCGAGCCAGAGCCAGGGTTCAGTGGCTAGACGCAGCGTAACCGGCATGATATTTCCCATACTCAACTGAATAGCACCCATGCCATTGACACTGGCTTTGAGGGCTAACTGGGCGACAGCGTTGAGCAACACACCGGTAAGGATAAGGGCAAAGGCAGAAAGGCTCATGGTTTTACCACCGCGATAAGTTTCGGTGTTTCATAAATGGTATGCATGGGAAGATCCTGTTGTTTGAATTTTTTATACAACCCCTGACTCATTACGGCCACAGCGTGGTGTGTGCTCAACCATCGTTGTTTAAAAATGGCAGTATTTTTAATCCAGCGTTCAGGTTCCTGTTTGATACCCATGGCGAGTTCGCCCTGGTAGTTCACCAGGGTGATAGTACGCCCAAGATAAAAAGGAAGCGACTGCGGGTAGTAAATTTGGACCGAATATATTTTTGTGTCGGCCTGCAAATAGGGGCGAATGGCATCAGCCATCAACCTGCTGGATTTAATCGGACTCAGCGCCTGAAATCCCCAGGACAGCATCTGGATAGCCAGCAGGGCGAACAGTCCGCTGCTAGCCAGAAGATGCAGTTTTTTCTGATTTGAGCGAAAAAAGAATATCGCGCTCAGGATCATCAATGCCGAGGCGGCATAAAGCCAGTAGCGCAGATGCAAATCCACTTGCAGTTCAAAGGAATCCGTGACTATTCTCGGAAGGATAAAGACGCAAGTAAGAAAAACGGCAGCCATGACCAGCATCATCAGGCCATCGAGACGGATCCATTTATCCCAGCGTTGACGAGCCAGCCGCTTGCCTGCCAGCAAGGCAAGAACGGGGAACATAGGCAGGATATAAGGCGGCAGCTTGGAACTGCTGAAGCTGAAAAAGGTAAAAACAAATACCGTAAATACCCAGAAAAAGCATTCAGAGTTAAAATGATTTTTAGCCCCCCCTCGCCAGCGAAACTCGGGCTGAAGAAGACTTCGCAGCATGACAAAAAACCAGGGCAGGGCACCAAGAAAAAAATTGGCAAAGAAAAACCACCAGGGTTCGGCGCGATCATAGCCTACCGGCGATATATAGCGGTCGAAATGTTCCTGGATGAAAAAGAAGTGGGCGAATTCCGGATTTTTAAGGCTGACAGCAATGAACCAGGGTGCGGTAATCGCCAGAATCAATAACAGCCCCTTGCCAAGATGCAGATGTTTCCACAGTGCCCAGTCCCGTTGCCAGAGGCTGTAAAAAAGTACCGCACCGGCGGGAAGAACCAGGCCGATCAACCCCTTGGTCAGGGTGGCCAGCGCCAGTGCGCCCCAGCCAAGCAGCATCCAGCGGCGCACATAGGCGGGATCGTCTCGTTGAGACTGTGCCAGTGCCAGACAGCCAACCCCCATAACAATAAAAACCGAAACGGCCAGATCCAGCGTGATAATATGGCTGAGAGTGACATAGAACAGGCTGCTCAGGGTAAGGATAAAGGCAATATATCCAGCGTTTCGGCCATAAAGTCGGTGTCCTGCGAACCAGATGAACAGCGCACCGAGGAAACCGATAATGGCAGGCCAGAGACGGGCTGTAGCATTGCTTTCACCAAAAAGAACAAAACCTGCCGCGGTGGCCCAGTATTGCAGCGCAGGTTTTTCAAAATACTTGAAGCCGTCCAGACGCGGTGTCAGCCAGTTGCCACTGGCGACCATTTCGCGGGGGATTTCAGCATAACGCCCTTCATCTGGCTCAAACAGATCGCGATAGCCAAGCAGTGAAAACCAGATAACAGCAGCGGCGAGAGCTACCAGTAAAAATTGAGAGCGTGAGGTCACGATGTGTTATTACAGATGCGTAATGTGTGTAAATTCAAGGAATAGGTGAGTATTATTTATATTGGGCTATATTCCCTGATATAGTCCCACCTGTCAATATACAGGCATTATACGGCGGGGCACGAGTATATTAATTCCTTTGACACACCCGGTTAGAGCGTAAGGCATCATCCCTGTTCACAAGCTTGTGTTTTCCTCTCATATTGGGCGCGGCTAAAGCCTCACCTCCGAGGTTCTCTGATGCGTATGGGCAGGAGCCGGATCTCAGCATAAGGAGCCGGGGCTTTAGCCCCGGACACGATACTGATTTATACTACGGTTAAAAAATCGGCTGGCATGGTACGAAACCATTGAGCGGGGTAATGGTGCAACGGAATTAATATGCTCTTGGCCTGCATTATACGGGGCATAGCCGGGCTGGTAAAACCGGGTGAGCCTGTGTACTCTTTAATCTTTTATTATTCCATTCACCCAATTCAGGCACGACCTTGATCATTACCCGCTATTTGCTGAAAGAAATCTTCAGTACCCTGCTGGGTGTGATGCTGGTGTTGACCCTGATTGCCTTCAGCATACAGATGGTTGGCAGTTTGAGTAATGTGAGTGCAGGGGTGATTCAGCCTGGCACATTGATGCTGATATTGGGTCTGAATATGTTCAGCCTGACAACCTATATTCTGCCATTGGCGCTGTACCTTTCTATTTTACTTGCCCTGAGTCGCCTTTATCGTGACAGTGAGATGACGGCTATTGCCGCCTGTGGTATCGGGCCGTTCCATATCATGCGAACGGTGTTGATTCTGGCGGTTATCTTTGCCCTGATTCAGGGTGTGTTTACAGTACTGCTCACGCCCTGGGCGGAAGGCAACTATTCGCGTTTGACCGATAAGTCAAAGCGTAGCAGTAATATCGAAGGCGTGATGCCGGGCCGCTTTAATGAACTCGGTGGTGCACAGGGCGTAATTTATGCCCAGGAGATTAACAAAAAAGGCGAGCTTGAAAATATTTTCCTGCAAATGCAGACAAAACCGGAACCAGGGAAAGGCGGCGCAAAACAGTTTACCGTGATAGCTAAATACGCCTACAAAATTCGTGACAAAAAAACCGGCGAACAGTTTCTGATTCTGGAACAGGGTTCACGTTATGAAGGCATACCCGGCGATCCGGATTTTGCGGTGCTGAATTTTCAGAAACATGGTATTCGTCTGCAACAGCATCCGGTTGTTATCCATAACCGCCGCTATCGCACGATTCCCAGTCGGGAATTACTGCATTCAAAGCGGCTCGATTATCAGATTGAATTGCGCTGGCGTATTTCTGCCGCTCTGCTTTGTATCGGTCTGGCAATGCTGGCGGTACCGTTGAGTCGCACCTCCCCGCGTCAGGGGCGTTACGGCAAACTGGCCCTCGCGATGTTGTTATATGTTTTGTTTTCCAATTTTCTTAATGTGGTTCGTGCCTGGATCCATGATGGCAGAATTCCACTGGAACTCGGTTTCTGGTGGGTTCATGCCTTGCTGATTCTTTTTGCGCTGGGTCTGTTGTTGCTTCAGTCCGGTGCATGGCCTTCATTTTTGCGTCGCAGGGTGCAAAAGGGCACATGAAAATACTGGATCGCTATATCGGCCAGGTGGTAACACAGAGTGTGCTGGGGGTGGTTCTGGTGCTGGTAGTGCTGTTAGCCATGGTGGGCTTTGCTGACGAAATAGGTAAAATCGGGCAGGCTAATTACACCATTGGGATAGCGGCAATGTATACCCTGCTGTATTTGCCCATGCAGATTTATCAGCTGTTTCCCTTAAGTGTCCTGTTGGGCACCATGATGGGGCTGGGTATGCTGGCCAGTCATGGTGAACTGGTGGTGGTGCGTGCGTCCGGCGTTTCTATTATTCGTATCATTGGCTCGGTGATGAAGGCTATGAGCCTGCTCATTGTGCTGGTAATTTTTATTGGTGAGGTGGTGGCACCACCGGCCTATCAATATGCCGTGCATGCGCGGGTCAAGGCCATGGCGGGTAAAATCAGTCTGAATACGGATTATGGCCTCTGGGCGCGTGATGGTGGCAAGTTCATCCATGTGCAGCGGGTGGCAAATGATGGTCGTTTAATCGGCATTAGCCTGTATGATTTTGATCAGAAAATGCAAAAAATGGACTTTGTCTTGAGAGCGGAAAGCGGCATATTTAATGGTCAGCAGTGGGTCTTGTCAAAGGTGCGCAAGGGACTGATTAAAAAGGACAGAATTGTGCTCAAATCCTTCGCACAGCTTAAATGGCATAGCCTGCTGGATCCGGATTTAATCGATATTGTTTCGGTCAAGCCCGATGAGTTGTCGTCCCTTAAATTATGGGATTACATCCAGTATTTAAAAGATAATGGCCTCGAATACACACAATATGAGTTGGCGTTTTACAACCGTCTGTTGATGCCGCTGTCCATCATTGCCATGGTTCTTATAGCCGTGCCTTTTGTCTTTGTTTCCCAGCGGCAGGGTGGTATGGGCCAGAAAATTGTCATTGGTTTTTTGATTGGCATTGTCTTCTATATTGCCAACCGTTTAATCGGACAGATGGGGCTGGTTTATAATTTTCCGCCGATACTGGCGGCAGTCCTGCCGACCCTGCTGGTGATAGCCGCCGCCGGTCTGTTACTTCGGCGTCTTCGCTGAGGCCTTTTCTTCACGTACATCCAGTACCTGAGTCTGGGTAAAACGATCGCGCCAGGAATTAGGCCAGTGATCGATGATTAGCCATAAAAAACCGGGAGCGATAAGAATCACACAGGGCAGGCTTTCCAGTTTTTGCAGGCTGGCCGGCAGGTGGTTGGCGGCGGGAGTGCTACAGATAAAGATCCCCAGACCAAGCACCACCCAGGCAGGCAAACCGGTGATAAAACGAAGCAGCGCCTGCCACAGACTGATGGCTCGAATGTCGCTCTGCTGCAAACGGATTTTCCAGGCACGCATGCCCAGCGTTTGCCCCCCGTGGGTCCAGAACCATGCAAAGAACAGGAAGCTGACCATGAATAGCCAGGTGCCGACAAAGGGATTGCCGCTTCGGGTCGCTACACCGTGCGTAAATAATAGCGCGGGCACTGTGGCGAGAATCAGTACAGCAAGGAGTAGCAGACTATCGTAGATCATGGCGGAGAGGCGGCGCAGCAGGCCCGCGTACCTGAGTGTGCTTTCAGCGTTTTTTTTCATAAATAATAGTAGTGGTAGGGGAAGATATGAGGCCAATTCCGTGCGTATGGTACGGTTTTCTGCATGATTTGTCGATTCACTCTGATCCATTGTTCAAAAATGTATGCAAAGCCGATCCTGTGTATTGCTTCGTGTTCCCCTGGCTATGCTCTACCCCTCCCGCAGATCTGTAGTATCATCGCGTCTTCCTTTAAGCCTGACTAAATCCAGAGATAAAACTCATGCTGCAATTGCGAGGCGGTTCTGCCTTATCCGCATTCCGATTAAAAAAACTGCTGATCAGCTTGCAGGCCGATGCCCCGGTAGTACAGGATCTGCATGCCGAATTCATTCATTTTGCCAGCCTTGATCGCGCACTTGACGACAAAGAGCGAGTCATTCTTCAGCAACTGCTTGACTATGCTCCGCGACAGACCGGGGCGGCGACGATCCCCTATTTTCGCCAGTACCTGGTGACACCCAGACCAGGTACCATTTCACCCTGGTCGAGTAAGGCCACGGATATTGCCCATAATTGTGGTCTGGAAGCCGTGCAGCGAATCGAGCGTGGGCTGATTTATAGCCTGAGTCTGAGTCAGCCTCTGACAGAATCCCAGGCGCGGGCTATTTGCGCAAGACTGCATGATCGTATGACTGAAACCGTATTCGATGACCTTGATGATGCGGTGGCTCTGTTCAGCACAGCTGAGCCTGCCCCGCTGGCGGTGGTGGATATTCTTGGCAGTGGCGCAGAAGCCTTGCAGTGTGCCAACCGGGAACTGGGACTGGCACTGACGGCGGATGAAATTGATTATCTGGTGGAGAATTTCGAGACGCTGGGGCGTAATCCCACCGATGTGGAGCTGATGATGTTCGCCCAGGCTAATTCCGAGCACTGTCGTCACAAAATTTTTAATGCTGACTGGATTATCGATGGCAAAAAGCAGCCACATACGTTGTTCGGTATGATTCGTCATACTCACAAGTGTCACCCCGATGGCGTGCTTTCGGCTTATAACGATAACTCCGCCGTGATCAAGGGTTTTGAAGGTGCACGCTTCCACCCCGAGTCGGATTCAGGTGAATACCAGGCGCACGCCCAGGCAGTGCAGATCCTGATGAAAGTGGAAACCCACAATCACCCTACCGCTATTGCCCCGTTTCCTGGTGCCGCTACCGGTTCCGGTGGTGAAATACGCGATGAAGGGGCGACTGGCCGGGGTTCGAAGCCCAAGGCGGGGTTGAGCGGTTTTTCCGTTTCCAACCTGCGGTTGCCGGATTTCCCCCAGCCCTGGGAAACCGATCATGGCCGGCCGGGGCGCATTGCGTCAGCGTGCAAGATCATGCTCGAAGGACCCATCGGTGCGGCGGCCTTCAACAATGAATTTGGTCGCCCCAACCTCGGTGGCTATTTTCGTACCTACGAGGAAAAGGTGGTTTCAAGTGCCGGGGAGGAAGTCCGGGGTTATCACAAGCCTATTATGCTGGCTGGCGGCGTAGGCAATATCCGCGATGATCATGTGCAGAAAAACGATATTCCACCAGGCGCACAGATCATTGTCCTCGGCGGACCAGCCATGCTGATCGGCCTTGGCGGTGGTGCGGCATCGAGCATGTCGACCGGCGAAAGCCATGAAGATCTGGATTTCGCCTCGGTTCAGCGCGGTAACCCTGAAATGCAGCGTCGGGCGCAGGAAGTGATCGATCACTGCTGGCAGATGGGGACGGACAATCCCATCATCAGCATTCATGATGTCGGTGCGGGTGGAATTTCCAATGCGCTGCCGGAACTGGTGCATGATAGTGGTCGTGGTGGGCAGTTTGAACTGCGTGCTGTGCCGAATGCCGAGTCGGGCATGTCGCCGATGGAGATCTGGAGTTGTGAGGCGCAGGAGCGTTATGTGATGGCAGTGGACGCTGAGGATCTGGATCGTTTTGCCGGGATCTGTGCGCGTGAGCGCTGCCCCTTTGCCGTCGTGGGGGAGGCTAGCGAGGAGGAGCATCTGGTGCTGGGCGATGCCCACTTCGATAATATCCCCATCAACATGCCTATGGAAGTATTGCTGGGCAAGCCGCCGAAAATGCTGCGCGACGTCAAACATCATTCCTTTCAGAAAACTGAATTTGAAACCGATGGCATCAAGCTTGCCGATGCGGCTACCCGCATTCTTTCCCTGCCTGCTGTGGCCTCAAAAGCTTTTTTGATCACCATTGGCGATCGCAGCATTACCGGCATGGTGGCGCGGGATCAAATGGTTGGACCCTGGCAGGTGCCAGTGGCAGATGTGGCGGTAACAGCAACCGACTTTGAACACGTTACCGGCGAGGCGATGGCTGTGGGTGAACGTACTCCGGTGGCCTTGCTGCATCACGCTGCTTCGGCGCGGTTGGCGGTGGGTGAGGCGCTGACCAATATCGCCGCAGCCAAAATAGATGACATCAGTCGTATTGTGCTGTCTGCTAACTGGATGGCTCCGGCTGGCCATCCCGGTGAAGATGCGGGGCTTTATGATGCGGTCAAAGCTATCGGCCTGGAACTGTGTCCGGCGCTGGGCATTGCGATTCCTGTAGGCAAGGACTCCATGTCCATGAAAACGGTCTGGGAACAGGACGGTGAACAGAAAAGTGTGACCGCGCCCCTGTCGTTGATTGTTTCTGCTTTTGCGCCGGTGAGAGATGTGCGCAAGACTCTGACCCCGCAACTGCGTACTGATTGCGGCGATACCGATTTGATTCTGATCGATCTGGGCAAGGGGCGTAACCGCCTGGGCGGTTCCTGTCTGACCCAGGTCTATAAACAGCTTGGTCATCACCCTGCGGATCTGGATAATCCGGGCACACTCAAGACGTTCTTTGCTGCCATGCAGTTGTTGAATGAAAAAGCACGGCTGCTGGCTTATCACGATCGCAGTGATGGCGGCCTGTTCGCAACGCTGTGTGAAATGGCCTTTGCAGGCCACACGGGTCTGCGGGTGCAGCTGGATGATCTTGGCGAGGATCAAACGGCAGCGTTATTCAATGAGGAACTGGGTGCGGTGGTTCAGGTGCGTCACTGTGATACCGATGAAGTGATGTCCTGGTTGAGTGATGCCGGTCTCAAGCACCACAGTCATGTGATTGGCGTGCTTGCCGAAGATGATCGCATTGTTTTCACTCATGACAATAACGATATTCTGTCAGCCAGCCGGGTAGACTGGCAACGTGTCTGGCAACAGACCTCATTCCAGATGCAAAGCCTGCGCGACAACCCGGATTGTGCCCAGGAGGAATTCGATGCCTTGCTGGATACAAATGATCCGGGTCTGAATGTCAGTTTGAGTTTTGATCTGAATGACGATATCGCCGCCCCATATCTGAATTTGCATGCGCGGCCACGGGTAGCAATTCTGCGCGAACAGGGTGTAAACGGGCAGATCGAAATGGCGGCAGCCTTTGATCGCGCCGGGTTTACCGCTGTGGACGTGCATATGAGTGACATCATCGCAGGTCGTACCCATCTTAACGATTTCATGGGGCTGGCAGCCTGCGGTGGTTTTTCCTATGGTGATGTACTCGGTGCTGGTGGCGGCTGGGCCAGATCAGTGTTGTTCAATACGCAGGCGCGGGATCAGTTCGAAGCCTTCTTCAACCGCACCGACAGTTTCGGGTTGGGCGTTTGCAATGGCTGCCAGATGCTTTCGCGTCTGAAAGATCTTATTCCTGGTGCGGCGCACTGGCCACGTTTTGAGCGCAATCTTTCTGAACAGTTCGAAGCGCGTTTCTCGCTGGTGGAAGTGCAGGACTCACCGTCCATTCTGCTACAGGGTATGGCCGGTTCACGTATGCCTGTTGCGGTTGCCCACGGCGAAGGTCAGGCCGAGTTTGGCGAACAGACTATCGATGAACATTTCATTAGTCTGCGTTATGTGGATCATTACGGGCAGGCAACGGAGCGTTACCCTCTCAACCCTAACGGCTCAGCCGCAGGGGTCAACGGTCTGTGTAACGAAGATGGCCGCTTTACGATTATGATGCCCCATCCTGAACGCGTGTTCCGGACGTTGCAGCATTCCTGGCATCCCGATGAATGGGGTGAAGACGGACCGTGGCTGCGGCTGTTCCGCAACGCTCGCGCATGGGTGGATTGACGGTTGATGATTAACGCAGAGACGCGGAAATTTATTATGTATGGCGAATGGAATCTTTCTCCTGTTTTCCACGCGCCTGCGTGGAAACCCATACCTGCTGCGGCTGCGCCTTTGCGTTTTCTGCGATTAAATACCATCATCGAATAAACACCCATGACCTGCGCACTTTCGATTAAAAACCTGAGCAAGACCTACGCGAGCGGTGTCGAGGCGTTGAAAGGGGTTGATCTATTTGTTGAGGAGGGTGACTTCTTTGCCTTGTTAGGCCCTAATGGTGCGGGTAAGTCCACTGCCATCGGTATCATTGCCTCACTGGTAAATATTGGCGGTGGCAGTGTGGAAGTGTTTGGATATGACATTGTGCGGGAGAAAGATGCGGCGAAAAGCTGTATCGGTCTGGTGCCGCAGGAATTCAACTTCAACCAGTTCGAGCCGCTTATCGAGATTGTCGCTAATCAGGCGGGCTACTATGGCATTGAACGAAAACGGGCCTATGAACGAGCCGAACACTATCTGAGAAAGCTTTCCCTGTGGGATAAACGGCATGCAATGGCGCGGGATCTTTCCGGTGGCATGAAACGCCGTCTGCTGATTGCCCGTGCCCTGGTGCATGAACCGCGTCTGCTGATTTTAGATGAACCCACCGCCGGAGTGGATATTGAAGTCCGTCGACAGATGTGGGATTTTCTGCGCGAGATCAACGCGCAGGGAACGACGATTATTCTAACCACCCATTATCTGGAAGAGGCCGAACAGTTGTGCCGCAATATCGCCATTATTAATGAAGGCTGCACTGTTGAAAGTTCAGCCATGAAAGATCTGCTACTGAAATTGCAGGAGGAAATTTTTATTCTCGATCTACGTGAGCCACTGGCAAAACTGGGGAGCATCCCCGGTTATCGCATCTATTCGCTCGATGACATGACGCTGCAAGTGCATATCACACGGGGGCAGACTATTACAGCGCTGTTTGCCGAACTGGGTAAACGCAATATCAGCATTCTTAGCATGCGCAATAAAAGCAACCGTCTGGAAGAGTTGTTCCTGCAACTGACCCGTCGCAATGGCGATGCGGCATGACTGCTCTCGAACAGTTTACCGCGTTCAAGACCCTGCTCTTCAAGGAAGTCAGACGTTTTATGCGTATCTGGGTGCAGACGGTATTGCCGGCAGCGATCACCACCGGGCTGTACTTTGTCATTTTCGGCAAGATGATTGGCTCGCAGCTTGCCAATATCAGCGGTTATTCCTACATGGAATATATCGTCCCGGGTATCATCCTGATGGCAGTTATCAATAATTCCTACTCCAATGTGGTTTCATCATTTTATAGCGCCAAATTTCAGCACCATGTGGAGGAAATGCTGGTTTCACCCATGCCAAATTATCTGATTCTGCTGGGTTTTGTCTGTGGCGGGGTGCTGCGCGGATTGATTGTAGGTTTTGCCGTAATGCTGGTATCCCTGATTTTTACCGATCCGGTAAGCTTCAACATTGTTATCACCCTGACGGTGGTCGTGTTAACGGCAGTCCTGTTTTCCCTGGCCGGTTTTCTCAATGCCGTGTTCGCCAACAGCTTTGATGATATCTCTATCATCCCGACCTTTGTCTTAACCCCGTTGACCTATCTGGGCGGGATCTTCTATTCCATCAATATGCTGCCTGATTTCTGGCAGCATGTGTCGCGCCTGAATCCGATCATGTATATGATTAACGCCATGCGCTATGGCATGTTGGGTGTCTCGGATATCGACGTCAGTTATGCGTTGTTTATGATTATGTTATTTGTTTGCAGCCTGTTTGCTTTCAGTCTGTATTTGCTCAATAGGGGCGTAGGTATTCGTAGTTAGTCTGCTGTCAGACTTTGCGTAACAGTCGATCCAGGGCACGCGTGCTTAATATTCGGCGTAGACTGCCAAATAGCCAGGTGGGAAAGGTGACGTAGTAACGTGGTCGCGGGCGGGGGCTTTCCAGCGCACAAATCACTTTTTTCAGCACCGCATCAGGTGGCAGGGTGAAGGGTGCCACGGAGCCTTCGGTGCTCAGACGGCCAAGGGTTTTCTGGTACTGCTTGCGGAACGTGCTGTGTTTGATATCGATATTATTTTTGAAGTGGGCGATGCCGTTGGCGCGAAAGTGGCTTTCAATCGGCCCTGGTTCAATCAGGGAAATATGAATATTCGTGCCATGCAGTTCCTGGCGCAGGGTGTCGCTTAATCCTTCCAGCGCGTATTTGCTGGCGTTGTAGGCACCGCGGAATTTCAGCGCCACCAGCCCAAGTACTGAACTGTTCTGGATAATACGGCCATAACCCTGTTTACGCATTACCGGCAGGATTAAACAGGTCAGTTCATGCCAGCCGAACAGGTTGGTTTCAAACTGGGCGCGCAGGGTTTCACGGCTGAGATCTTCCACCGCGCCGGGCTGGCCATAGGCACCATTGTTGAACAGGGCGTAGAGTTCACCCTTGTTGCGTTTGAGTATCTCGGTTACCGCAGTAGCAATAGAATCGCTGTCATCCAGATCCAGCTGCAGGCTTTCCAGCCCTTCGGCCTGTAACCGTGCTACGTCTTCCGGTTTGCGGGCGCAAGCAAAAACCCGATACCCGCGGGCGTGCAGGCCGTGGGCCACACACAGACCGATACCGCTGGAACAACCGGTAATGAGAATGCTGCGCTGGGCCAGGGTCTTCACCGTGGATCTCCTGATTTTTGTATCCGGTTTTTCAACGTAAAGACGCCAGCACGCAAAGTATTCAATTTATTGAACCTGTTCAGTACATAATGAACAGACCTGCTTTGGCAGGGAGCGGCTAAACGCCTATAATGCGTTGCACGCAAATGGACTTGATTTTAAGAGACGAGACCCCGTCGGGTCAGGAATTATAGATTTTATCATAAGGGTGATGTGAAATATGCCTATTTACGAATACAAATGTCAGGCCTGTGGCCATATTCTTGAAGTCATTCAGAAAATGAGCGATGCACCTCGGGTGGACTGTCCCCAATGTCATAAAGCGGAATTAAAAAAGTTGGTTTCAGCGCCTGCTTTTAGACTCAAGGGGGACGGGTGGTATGAAACCGACTTCAAAACAGGTAAAAAGAAAAATATTGCCGGCGACAGGGGCGGTGACAAACCTGTTTCCGGCAAAAAAAGTAAATCGGCCGCATCCGGCGACTGAAGTCGGCTACAGGCTAAAAAATGCAACCAGGTCGGTGTCGGGACAATTCCCTGACTTTTCCCATATTCCCGGTTGCACAAGGGCGTGTCAGCCCTTACCATTCTCGCTTTTATTCTTTAGGTAGGAAATACACCATGCGTAGCCATTATTGCGGCGGAGTCAACGAGAGTCATATTGATGAGGAGGTGACTGTCTGCGGCTGGGTTCATCGTCGGCGTGATCACGGCGGGGTGATTTTCATCGATCTGCGGGATCGGGAAGGCTTATTGCAGGTTGTTTATGATCCGGACATTCCCGAGGTTTTCAGTCTTGCGGAAAGTGTGCGCAATGAATTCGTTCTTAGAGTAACCGGCAAGGTGCGGCAGCGGCCGAAAGGCACGGAAAATGCCAATATGCCCACCGGCCAGATTGAAGTGCTGGGCAAGCAGCTGGAAATTCTCAATCGTTCTGAAACCCCACCCTTCCAGATTGACGATGACGATGTGTCAGAGGAGCATCGTCTGCGCTACCGCTATATCGATCTGCGCCGTCCGCAAATGCTGCAACACCTGCAGCTGCGCTCGAAAGTGGCTATCAACCTGCGTAATTTCCTCGATAGCCACGGTTTTATGGATATCGAAACGCCAATGTTGACTCGTGCCACCCCTGAGGGAGCCCGTGACTATCTGGTGCCCAGCCGTACCCATGAGGGCGCTTTTTTCGCCCTGCCACAGTCGCCGCAGTTGTTCAAACAGTTGCTGATGATGTCGGGTATGGATCGCTATTATCAGGTAGTGCGCTGCTTCCGGGACGAGGATCTGCGTGCCGATCGTCAACCTGAATTCACCCAATTGGACATTGAAACTTCCTTCCTTGATGAGGAAGCCATCATGTCGATGATGGAAAACATGATTCGGCATCTGTTTGCCGAGGTCATCGAAGTGCCTCTGCACGATCCTTTCCCGCGTATGACTTATGCCGAGGCTATGAACCGCTTTGGCTCAGACAAGCCGGATCTGCGTATTCCGATGGAACTGGTCGATGTCGGCGATCTCATGGCGGGGGTGGAATTCAAGGTCTTCAGCGGCCCGGCTAACGATCCCGAAGGACGGGTTGCGGCTCTGCGCCTGCCTGAAGGTTGTGAACTGTCACGCAAGGAGATTGATGATTATACAAAATTTGTCGGTATCTATGGAGCCAGAGGACTGGCCTACATAAAGGTTAATGAACTGGCCAAAGGTCGTGAGGGTTTGCAATCACCGATTTTGAAGTTTTTGCCGGATGAGGTGGTAAACGCGATTATGCAGCGTACTGCGGCAGAAGATGGCGATCTGGTATTCTTCGGCGCTGACAAGGCATCAATCGTCAATGAAGCACTGGGTAATCTGCGGGTGAAACTGGGGCATGATCGGGGTCTGCTGGAACACGGCTGGCGTCCATTATGGGTGGTGGACTTCCCCATGTTTGAAAGTGAGAGCGGAGAGAGCGATAGTTTTAACGCCCTGCACCATCCCTTTACTGCACCCCAATGTAATGATGTTGCAGAGCTGGAAGCCCATGCGCAGAATATGCTCTCACGCGCCTATGATCTGGTACTAAATGGCACCGAGGTAGGGGGGGGCTCCATTCGTATTCATAATGCCGACATGCAGGCCAGCGTGTTCAAACTGCTGGGTATCGGTGATGAGGAGGCACAGGACAAGTTCGGTTTCCTGCTGGACGCGCTAAAATATGGTTGTCCGCCTCACGGCGGGATTGCTTTTGGGCTGGATCGACTGGTCATGCTGATGGCAGGAGCACCGTCCATCCGTGATGTGATGGCCTTTCCCAAGACCCAGACAGCTGCGTGCCTGCTCACCCAGGCACCCTCGACCGTGAGTGATGCACAATTGCGCGAGTTGCACATCAAGGCATATAAAAAACCCGCTGTGGATAAAGTGGATAAATAAGATACTTGCCCCCCCACATAGGGGGGCTGCACTTTTAAATAAACCACCCGCAACAGGTTGCGGGGAATTACACCCAAAAAAATTAAAGCCATTTCTCATGTCATTCGTTTAGCTGCCGAAAATAAAGGAAGGGTTTTAAAGTCTTTAAATAGGGGATTTAAAATCCCACGCCTTTAGGCGGTATGATTGTTTTTGCTCCTTCTCCCCTTGAGGGGAGAAGGCTGGGATGAGGGGGGTCGATCAATCCGGCTTTTAGCCGTAATCCGAAGCCATCGGCTTTAGCTGGTGGAGCATTCACACTCGGGGAGTGGTGACGTGCAAACCGAAAAACAACAGGAGTAGTTAGATCAAGGTTTCGACACTTAAAACAGACTGGTTTCTCGGGCTAATCGTTACGCTGATAATCCTGATTTTTGCCAATAGCGGTCTCCTGCATTCGCTGGAGGCACTGGGGTATGATCTGGGCGTGCAGTTTTCTTCTACCAAACCAGCCAATCAGGATGTGGTGGTAGTGGCGATTGACGATGCGGCGCTGGAAGCGCGTGGTGCCTGGCCCTGGCCGCGTGATGTACTGGCACGGGCTATCGATCTGCTGTCTTCGGCTCACCCGTCCGTCATCGGTCTGGCGTTGCCGCTGGATACGGTACAAACTTATCAGGGGCTGGAAGAGCTGCAAAAAATCAACGGGATGGTCAGCCGCCTCCCCTCGTCACAGATGAGCCAGCCGATTAAACGCAAATTGCTGAAACTGGAGCGGAGCATGGATACCGACCAGGCTTTGGCGCGCAGCCTGAGTCGGGCCGGGCGGGTGGTGCTGGCGATTCCCTATCGGCAGGACAAACGCAGCGCATCTGTCAGCCAAAGAAACCTGCCAAGATACCTGAAAAAATACAGTCTGCGTGATGTAGTGATGCCGAAACGTTCAGCCTTGATGAAATGGTTACGTCCCGAACTGGCACCGGTAGCAGGAAAGATCTACCCGCCGATCGAACCGCTGGCACGTTATGCGGGGGGTGCAGGAGTGATTAATTTTGGTGGCTATGGGCAAAATGTGGCTCGTCGTCTGCCGTTGGTCTATCGCCATGGCGATAGTTACTTACCCTCATTTATCCTGATGATGGCTGCCCGCAACATGTTGATTTCTACGCGCAGCATTCGGGTTGATCTTGGCCGCAGTCTGGAACTGGCAAACAGACGGGTATCCACCGACGACAAACTGCGAATCTACCCGCGTTTTTACAAGGGCAAGGATGGCAAACCGGCTTTCCATACCTATTCGATTCTGGATTTGCTCAACAATAAAATCAGACGCAGCAGCCTGAATCACAAAACCGTACTCATCGGTCTGACGGCCACTCAATATGTCAACCCGCTGATGACACCCATTGGCGAGTACATGCCGCCAGTCATGGTGGCGGCGCATGCGGTTTCCAGCATGCTCAATGAGGAACTGTTCAAAGTACCCGCCGACAGCGGCTGGTTGCAGTTTGCTGCTTTTATCATCATCGGTCTTTACTTAATGTTCGTGTTGCCGCGTTTTCGCCTCGGAACGGGCATCATCATGAGTCTGTTGTTCGTGGTACTGTTGCTGAACGTGTTTTTCTACAGCATGATCTCAAAGTCAACCTGGTTGCCCCTGATGGCACCCCTGTTTGCATTACTGCTGGGGCATCTGGTGTTGGGGATCAAACATGCGATTGAAGGTCGGCTGAAGTACATTCATGATGAATTATCCGATACCAATCAGGCACTGGGGCAGTTCTTGCACCAGCAGGGACAGCTGGATGCGGCGTTTGAAAAATACCGCAGTTGCAGCCTGGACAAGTCCTTATTGAGTAAGTTGTACAATCTGGGGCTGGATTATGAGCGCAAACGTCAGTTCAACAAAGCCGAGACCGTTTTCAGATATATTGATGCCTCTGAGCCCGACTACAACGATGTGCATGAGCGTCTGGTTCGAAACCAACAAGTATCCAACCAGATTTTAGGTAATGGCGGTTCGATGGCGGCCAACAATGCTGATGCAACCATGATGATCAACAGCCAGGGCGTAGAAAAACCCATGCTTGGGCGGTATAAACTTGATCGGGAGCTGGGTCGTGGCGCGATGGGTATGGTTTATCTGGGGCATGATCCCAAGATTGGTCGCACGGTAGCGATCAAAACCATGAGTCTGAGGCAGGAATTTGACGAAGACAGGCTGGATGACGTTAAAAAACGATTTTTCCGCGAAGCAGAAACAGCGGGTCGGATGAACCACCCGAATATCGTGATTATCTACGACGTGGGTGAGGATCAGGACTTGTCCTATATTGCTATGGACTACCTGAAAGGTGCGAACCTGCTGGAATACAGCAAGCCGGATAAATTGCTTCCGTCAGCGGAAGTGTTTGCTATTATAATTGATGTTGCTGGCGCGCTTGAATATGCGCACGAACAGCGAGTGGTGCACCGTGATATCAAACCGGCTAACCTTATTTATCATCGTGAAGAGAAACATATCACAGTAACGGATTTCGGTGTGGCCTGCCTTACCGATGTCAGCCGGACGCGAACCGGCACTATCCTGGGCAGCCCGTCCTATATGTCACCGGAACAGTTGGCCGGGAAGAAGGTTGATGGGCGCTCTGATTTATTTTCTCTGGGGGTGACTTTTTATCAGATGCTGAGTGGGGAGTTGCCGTTTATGGCGGATTCACTGGCTAGCCTGATGTATAAGATCACCAATGAGAAGCACCCGGACATCCGCATGTTCAAGCCCGATCTGCCGTCCTGTGTCAGCCAGATTATAAACAAGGCTCTGCACAAGGATGTCGAAAGACGTTTTCAGACGGGTTCACAATTTGCCAAGGCACTGATACGCTGCCGGGATAGAATGAATGTAAAGAACAAGAAAAAAGCAACGGCGGAAACCAGCAGTGACAAGTGATAATACAAAATTAATTATTCACGGGCTATCAGATGTAGGCCTTGTGCGCGGACATAATGAAGACAAGATCGCCTGGGACGAAAATCTCGGGCTGGTTTTGCTGGCCGATGGTATGGGCGGGCACAATGCAGGGGAAGTGGCCAGTGAACTCGCGGTTAACTGTATCATTGACTCCCTGCGTGGAGTGCTGATTCAGCCGGACATCGAAAAAACGGTAGATCGTTATGCCGCAGTCGAGGAGGCAATACAGTATGCCAACAGCGAAATTGTTCAGGTCGCGTTGGAACGTCAGGAATGTGCAGGCATGGGCACGACCATCGTGCTGTCACTCTTCTATGGTGATGCTGTAATCTTTGGACATGTAGGTGACTCACGTATTTATCGCTATCGGGATGAAGTATTGTCCCAGGTAACCACCGACCATTCCTTGGTGCAGGAGATGGTGGATAACGGTTATATTACTGAGGAAGAAGCACTAACCTCAGCTAGCCGCAATCTCATCACGCGGGCGCTGGGTATTGCTGATACAGTGGATGTCGATCTGATAAAAGACGATTGCCGCATCAATGATCTCTATTTATTGTGTTCCGATGGCTTGACCGATCTGGTGACAGATGAAGAGATTGCTGGTATTTTTAAGCAGCACAGCTCTACAGAAGGCTATTCAGCAAGCACGCTGGAATCTATCGGTACTTCGCTGGTTTCCAGCGCCAATGAAAGGGGCGGCAAGGATAATATATCTACGGTGCTGGTGGCGAAGCTGGAAGCCTTTTCGGATACTCAGGGTCTTGATGAGTAAATTTTAAGACATTATAAGGTTATATCATGGCGAAAATGATATTAATGCACGAAGGTACGATTGTTCGGGAATATGTTCTGGACAAGGAACGCACCACTATTGGTCGCAAGCCACATAATGATATTCAACTGGACGACCCGACTGTCAGTGGCGAACATGCCGCTCTTCTGTTGATACAGAATGTCTATATTGAAGATTTACACAGTACCAACGGCGTGCTGCTCAATGGCAAGAAAGTCAGCAAACGTCAGCTCGAACACGGCGATATAGTGCGTATCGGCCGCCATGAACTCAAGTTTGTGGATGAAAAGGTCAATAGCTTTGACAGCACGGTAGTCTTGTCACCCAACCAGATTACGCCGGAACCGGAAAAGGCTTCATTGCACGGTTATGTGGTCAAGGTGACCAAGGGGCCGAACAGGGGTAAAATCATTGAATTGGTTCGTTCCTATACCACGTTGGGCAAGCCTGGTGGCCAGGTTGCAGTCATTGCCCGGCGTGGCGCGTCCTATTATATGATGCCTATGGGCGGCACAGGGGATCGTTCAGCGAATCCCCGTATCAATGGTGAACCCATGTCGGCAGCCAGCGTCCCCCTGAATGAGGGCGATATACTGGAAGTGGCTGGCGACACCTTGTACTTCACCGCTGCAACATAATGCATAGAAGCGATTAACAGGGCGAAAAGGGGACTACTGACGTGGCCAAATTGTTACTGAAGTATGAGGGTGTAACCTTGAGCACCTACAAGCTCGAAGGTAAACGAATCTCCATCGGCCGTTTGTCCGGTAACGACATCCAGCTGGATGATCCTGCTATCAGTGGCCAGCATGCCTGTATCATAATCGAAGCTAGCGCCTATCTGGAATCCATCAATGATATTTATATCGAAGATCTGGGCAGCACCAACGGTACCCGGGTTAATGGTGAGAAAATCAAACGGGAGCGGCTCAAACATGGGGATACCCTCGAGATCGGCAAACACCTGTTTGTTTTCGACAGCGAACAGGTCGAAGATATGGAGCGGACTGCGATTTATATTCCGGACAAATAAAGGGCGAGTGACAAGCGACAGGAAAATATTTTCGGGTTCCAGAGTGCCTATGCTGGAAACAACCCGATAAATAAAGCCAGAGCAAAATACCATTTTTTTAAACACACCTACCCCGCAAAAATTTTTGACAAAGCTATGCGAGTAGTTGATAATTAACTCATTGATATATAAGTAATTATATTTAAAATTTCATACCTTTAGGTGGTATGATTGTTTTTGCCCCTTCTCCCCTGGAGGGGAGAAGGCTGGGATGAGGGGTGAGTTGCACCGAGCTTGATTCTTGAACCCTCTCCCAGTTTTGAGAGAGGGAGCAATCGGCGCGGGATGGTCGATCAATACGGCTTTTAGCCGTACCCCAAAGCCACCGGCTTTAGCTGGTGGAGTATTTACTGGAGAGGTGCCAGAGAGGCCGAATGGGCTTGACTCGAAATCAAGTGAAGGCTTGCGCCTTCCGAGGGTTCGAATCCCTCCCTCTCCGCCATATAACCTATTATTTCTTAATGAAATATGACGCAAGGCTGATTTTGAATAAGCGGTGTGTTTTTACCTCCGCTTAATTGATTTGCTACACGCCCAATACCACAATCGGGTCGAGCCGCTTTGGATAGCTGAACAATAGGCTGATCCTGGGGTAAGTCTGGGATGCCCAGTTCTTCAGGTGGCGGTGGGGACTTTATGTTTAATGGTGATCCGCCCGGGGTTGAGGATCAGGCTAGCTTAATCTGATCGTCTATATTGTCATTGTGTTTGTCCGGGCCGCTACGTCGATCCAGATACAGGCTGTTGCCTTTTTGGCATTTCGCCTGGCGTTTGGCTTCTGAGGCCAGTGAGGCGACATCGTGATGTGACTGGCAACGTTCAAGATCCGGTCGTGCTGCGCCTATTGAGAGGCTGAGGATGGAAAACATCTGTTCCTGTCCCTGTCGGTCACGGGTCAGAATCCCGCCTCTGGCGTGATCATTGGCCGAATAAAAACCGAGCACTTCATGGCTAAAGACACTCAGGATATGTTCGCAACGCGTGTGCCAGTCTTCACTGCAAAATATCAGAATAAAATCATCGCCGCCAATGTGGCCAACAAAATCCTGTGCGGGATCGACATTATCCGTAAAAATTTCAGCGACCTTGCGTAGTACTTTATCGCCCTGGTTATAGCCGTAAACATCATTAAAAGGTTTGAAATTATCCAGGTCGCAATAGGCGATGGTGAAGGGGGTATCTTCTTCCAGCAACTGGTCAATCAATTCATAGATGGGTACATTGCCGGGCAACAAGGTTAAAGGGTTGGCATAACGCGCATTGCGGATTTGCAAGTCGGTTATTTTTTTCAACAAATCAATCACCTTGCCGATACCGACAAACTTGCCGTTGTCCACCATAATGAAATCATCTTCAATTTCAAAACGCGTATTGTCGGTGATGATCTTGCTTGCCTGTTCCACGCTGATAGATATATCAATGACAACCGTATTATCTTCCATAAATTCGCTGATCGGTTTATCGCCATATAGCGACCGGCCATATAGATTAACGAACAGTTCCATCGCAATATTGCGCCGTACCCGCCCCATAGGTTTGTGTTGCTCGTCCACTACCGCCAGGGTCATGAGTGACTTGTTGTTGTAAAAAATATTTATTGCATCTTCCACCCGGGCGTTGGGCATGATCTCGGGCGTTTCACGCAGTAGCAATGCAACAGATTCGGACAGGCGGGCGGGTCGGGTTAGAAACTGCTTGCGGTGGCGGCTGCCGAATATCTGCTGGCTAACGAATTTTTCCGGTGTCGCCATTGGCCGGGCAATGTAATAGCCTTGCCCGAACTCAATGTTCATTTCACTGATAATCTCGAATTCTTCGGCAATTTCGATGCCTTCGGCGATGACCTTGCAATCAAGGCCATTAGCAATATCCAGAATAGAGCGAACAAACTCCTGTTTGACCTTGTCTTCATGAATACCCTGAACAAAATGGCGGTCGATCTTGACGTAGTTGGGGCGTAACTCAGACCATAACCGTAGTCCCGCATAGCCCGCTCCGAGGTCATCGATAGCGATTTGAAAGCCCATCTCCCGATAGTGGAGTGTGGCCTGACGAATGATATCGTAATCGTCGAGAGGATGACGTTCAGTCAACTCGATCACGACCTGTTCCGGTGCCACGCCCATTGCTTGCAGTAATTGCAGGGTTTGGTCGGGATGATTTTCCGTCTGCAGCAGCGTCATGGGGCTGGCATTGAGAAAAATTTTGCCAGGCAGGTTCTGTTCGCCGAATTGGGCCAGTGCCAGCCGTCGGCAGAGAAGCTCAAGTTCGCACAGGCGATTGCCTCGTTCAGCCACATCGAATAGCGTCATGGCGCTATGCAGGGGGCTGTCTGATGGGCCGCGGCTGAGTGATTCATAGCCATGGATATTTTGTTGGCGAATATTAACAATGGGCTGAAAAACAGGTAATACGGTTTTTTGATCAATTATCTGATCAAGTACGCTGATAAGATCCATCATATTCATAGAGGAACATCCGTTAATATTCCGGCTCGTTAAGCCAGAGCCCGGAAAGTGACAGTCTACAATATTGCATTCGCCCTTCATGTCTAATACACACCTTTCGTGTTTCATTAAGATGACACTTTAAATATAAGTTGTGACAACAATGTGACAGATGATGACGGCGAACCGCATGATGAGGCCGGGTAGATTTTGGGTATAAAATAATTTGTTAAAGTGAGTTATGCAAATGATGCCCGGCCTGAAAGGGGGATTTCAAAACGCACCTGTAGCCCTCCTGTTGCAGCGGACTTGCTGAAATGAATATTGCCTGAATATTGGTGAACGATGTCTTTGACAATGGCGAGCCCCAGACCATATCCGTCAGCGCTTTCATCCAGTCGCAGGCCACGTCGGGTGAGTAGCTTGAGGTTAGTTTGATCGACGCCGGGGCCATCATCCTCGATGGTACACTTGAGGCTGTCTTCGTTTACGCAGAGGGTAAAGCGGATACGCTGTTGAGCCCATTTTCCGGCATTGTCCAATAGATTGCCGAGCAGTTCCAACATGTCTTCGCGATCCAGTGGCAGTCTGTCAGGTGGAGATCCGCTGGGGATAAATTCAAAGTGCTTGTCCTTGTGCATATGTTGCAGGGTGTCAAGCAGGGCGGAAATATCATTATTGATAGAGAACGTGCTGCCAGCCGGACCTTCACCTGCGAGACGGGCATGTTTGAGAGAGTGACTGATTAAACGCATCATTTTATCAGTTTGCTGCAATAAGCTTTTTTTCACTCGGGTATTTTCCGAGAGCGCTTCATCATCGGTCAATTGCCGCAGCAGAGTCAGCGGTGTTTTCAGAGCATGCGCGAGATCACCCAAGGTATTGCGTGAACGTTGCAGGCGTTCAGCCATGAGTGAGAGCAGCAGATTAACCTCAGCAACCAGCGGTTTTATTTCAGTTGGGACGTTTTGGCTGAGTTTGTCGATGCCACCACGTTCGAGTTCCTGCACTTCGACCTGTAGTTTTGCAAGAGGTTTAAAGCTGTATTTCAATAACCAGCGCTGTAATGTAAGTAATATAAAAAAAGCAAAGAGGGCGGCGAGCGCAAAATAATGTTGAAAGCGTTCCACATCATGGTCTATGGGGGATAGATCCTCAGCAACAGCAATTGTTATTTTGACACCGTTCTTGACATAACGTGCCACATATAGAAGAAGGGGTTGCTGTTCGGGGCCCGTTGCATGTAATTTAACAGCATGGCCGCTCAAGGGCGTGCTAAATTCGAGATTCTGATCCCAGAGTGAACGGGAGCGGAGTCGGGGAACTCCCGCTTGATTGATTTGATAATAGTGCCCGGAAAATGGACGCTGATAAATAACATTGAGCTTGGTTACATTCAGTAGAGGTGTTTTTTTATTGTCAAAATGAACTGTGGCGAGAAGACTTTCGGCATCGTGCTGTAGATGTGAGAGAACATAATCTTCTGTCAGGTTGCGAATGGAATGACTGATTAGAAACCAGAGCATGACAAATACCACGATCAGGCTCAGCAACAACCCCAGGCCGAGCCGTAGTTGCAGCGAGTCTGTTTTCATTATATGGCCTCGCGAAATATATAACCCTGCCCCCAGCGGGTTTCAATTCGTCGCTTGCCTAGTTTTTGTCTCAGTTTGTTGATGTATACTTCGATCACATTGCTGTCTTTATCCGAATCATAATCATAAACGTGTTCGGTAAGGGTTGTTTTGGAAATGATTTTCCCCGGATTGAGCATAAAATATCGTAGCAGCCGAAATTCAGTGCCGGTAAGTTCCAGTTTTATTTTCGCGCCATTACTTACCGTCTGATATTCCTCATCCAGAATCAGCTCTCCGGTCTTGATAATGGAACCGGAGTGCTGTTTCTTTGAACGATGGATCAGAGCATTGATGCGCGCTACCAGTTCTTCCACATGGAAAGGTTTACCCAGATAGTCATCAGCACCGGTTTTAAACCCCTCAACACGCTCATGCCATTCATCGCGCGCCGTGAGAATCAGCACCAGCATACCCAGTCCGGCACGTCGCCAGTTTTTTAACACATCAAGGCCACTGAGTCGTGGCAGGCCCAGATCCAGAATAATTAAATCGTAGGGTTCTGTTTTTCCAAGGAACTCACCATCGATACCATTGTCGGCGGTATCAACGGCAAAGCCATCCTGTTCAAGATTTTTCTTAAGGTTGGCGCTCAGCTCTGCATCATCTTCAATGAGTAATAATCGCATAAAGCAGTTTCACTTTTCTTTGTTGGTATTTAATAGTTTTGCAGTCTTTGCCTCGAATAACATTTCCCAGACATTGCCTTTTGAGTCAACTGTTTCTATCTCGTAGATATAGCGTCCTTTCTTTTTTTCCAGTTCAACTTCCAGAACATGCCCTGGATGTAACTGCTGTGCTTTATCAAGAATTTTCTCAAGTGACATAATGTCACCCGATTGTTTCAATTCCAGAGCAAGATCATGGTCGCTGTCAGCCCGTGTCAGGGTTGGTATCAATATCAGGCATGGGGAAAAGAAACACAAAAGCCAAAGCCAGTTTCTTTTCATGTTAATGTTCTCCACCATCATCCTGGTCGAGTCGCTTTTTATATCCATTAAACATTGATTTCACCAGATTTTCGTGGTGTAGTCGACTTTCAAATACCACTCCGCTAACGTGGGCAAGTACCAGAACCAGGGTAAAGTTGGCGAAAAACTGGTGGAATATCTCAATAGCTTCTTCCCAGAACTTATCAAGGTGGCCGAGCATGGGAGCCAGCGGTCCTGCATGTTTTTCAATCCCGTAGATGGCCAGCCCGCTAATGGTGGTAATCAGCAGACAAATGATCAAGGCAATAATCATGGCACCGCCCGCCGGGTTGTGTCCCAGATAACGTTTAGCCCGGAACGCAAGAATATCCTTGATGTAGGCCTTGATAGTATCGCGGGGATAAACAAAATTTTTGAATCGCGCATAGCGTGGCCCGACAAAGCCCCAGAAAATACGGAATAGAATCAGTCCCAGCACAACATAGCCCGCCCAGACATGCAGGTAGAGTAGATCCCCTTCAGTAAAATAGGCGATGGTAAAGGACAGCACTAGTGACCAGTGAAACAGACGTACCAGAGGATCCCATATTTTGATTGTTTCAGGTTGGGGCATGGCAGATACACTCCTTAAAGAAAATTTTGTCTTTATATACCTGAAAGTCTAGTGCATAAATCTTAAATCAAACTTAAAGAGGCTTAAATTTTTTGTAATTATTCAGCAAAATTGCAAATTGCCAAGGGCTATTATCATGAAGGCAGCAGAGGCACTCGATTCTTCGATATTTCACGGTCAGGTTAAAAAGCGACCTTGTGCCGATAATTTTAGCGGGGAAGGTTCGCGTTATTCTACTCATCCTCTAGCCACTCGCAAGCATTTTAAGGATGGGTAGAGTAACGGCGAACTCCATCGACATATAGTCTCAGGACCCGCCTGTTTGTACGGCATAGTAACAAATCCGGCGGCTACGAATATTATCGTGGTACATAACCATGTTGTTCATTTCTTGGATGGGGAGTGTGTTTTTTTCTTTTTTCGCGGATGATGTTTTTCTGTTTTTTTATCGCCACCTATCGGCGTGATATTCAGATGTCGCTGACAGACCCAGGTTTTTTTCAGCGTATGAAACGTTTCTTTTGGCATTCCAGCGGGTAGATCGACAGTGCTGTAGTCTTCATAAATCTCGATATGGCCAATGTATTCGCTTTCGATGTCGGCCTCATTGGCGATAGCACCAACGATGTTGCCTGGTTTCACATCCTGATCATAACCAACATCCAGACGAAAGCGTTGCATTTCAACTTCGGGATGAGCTTTCAGTGGCAAGGCTTTGTTTGATGCCGGTGAACGCGGTTTTTTTGCCGACGGGTTTCCATGCTGATTTCGGGATTGACGTGGGTGACTATCCGTATCCGATGCACGTGGCCGTCGTTCCGCCTTCTCGGACAGCAGCAAAGGTTCATTACCCTGGAGCAAGCGAGCCAGAGCGGCGGCGATTTCCAGAGGTTCGGCGCTTTCTTCTTCCTGTAGTTCAGTTAGCATCTGGTAGAAGGGTTCATTTTTATTGTTTTCTGCTAGAGCGTCACGAATCTTTTGTTTGAAACGGCTGACACGCTGTAAATTGATGTCAGCGGTGGTTGGCATCTTCATCGGTTCGATAGGTTGACGAATAGTTTTTTCAATCGCCCGCAGCAGACGTTTTTCACGCGGGGCGACAAACAGAATGGCCTCGCCTTTCGCGCCAGCACGTCCGGTTCGTCCAATGCGATGGATGTAGGATTCAACATCGTAGGGAATATCGTAGTTCAGTACGTGGCTGATACGTTTTACATCCAGGCCTCGGGCTACGACATCGGTGGCAATCAGAATATCTATCTGACCTTTCTTTAGTCGTTCCACAGTTCGTTCACGCAGCTTTTGTGGGATGTCGCCATTCAAGGCTTCGGCAGTATGGCCGCGAGCTTCCAGTTTTTCTGCCAGATCAATTGTTGCCGTTTTGGTGCGCACAAACACCAACATGGCATCGAAGTTTTCCACTTCGAGAATACGGGTCAGAGCATCCAGCTTGTGCAGACCACTGACTGGCCAGTAACGTTGGTGGATGGTTTCGGCCGTCGCGGTGCGTTGTTGCACCCTGATTTCGACTGGTTTGTTGAGATGCTGTTGAGCTACTTTGCGAACTTCTTTGGGCATGGTGGCGGAGAACAGGGCGATCTGGCGTGTAGGGGGTGTTTGCTCCAGCACCCACTTGACGTCATCGATAAAGCCCATGCGCAACATTTCATCCGCTTCATCCAGCACCAGAGCCTGTAACCCCTTCAGTTTCAGAGTGCCACGGCGCATGTGATCCATGACTCGACCAGGTGTGCCGACGACAACGTGGGCACCGCGTTTAAGCTGACGTAACTGGATGTCGTAGGACTGGCCGCCATAAATAGGCACGACATGAAAATTTTTCAGATAACGGGCGTATGCCTGGAAGGCTTCAGCAACCTGGATAGCCAGTTCGCGGGTCGGTGCCAGCACCAGTAGTTGGGGATCGCGCTGGTTGACATCAATGCGTGATAGCAGCGGCAGGGCGAAGGCGGCGGTTTTGCCGGTGCCTGTCTGTGCCTGCCCCAGCAGGTCGTGACCTTCCAGTAGTGGCGGGATGCTCTCTGCCTGGATGGGGGTGGGAACTTCATAACCCGCATCCTGAACGGCTCGCAGTAGCGGAGCGTCAAGACCCATGGTTTCAAAGCTGGGTAAAGGATTGGAATCGGACATGCCGGAATACCTGTTAGTGAGAGACGCACCGACACGGTGCGTCAGAAAATAAAATACAGTGGCAGGCATTACTGCCAAAGGTTAATTTACGTCAGCATGCCTCGGGTGGACAGGACGCAGTATAACATAGGTGATCAGGACAATTGATCGACCGCGATATGGTAGTGCGGATCTTCGATGACATTGACTTCTACCAGATTGCCCGCCTTCTTCAGAAGTTGGCGACACTCGGGATTGAGATGGCGAAGATGCAGTCGTTTATGGGCATTTAGGTAGCGCTCGGCAAGTGTGTCAATAGCCTCAATGGCTGAGTGGTCGTAGACCCGCGAGTTCTGGAATTCCACCACGACATCATCAGGATCGTTTTTAGGATCAAACATATCCTGAAAATTTCTGACTGAGGCGAAAAACAAGGGCCCCCCCAGTTCGTAGACCTTTCCGCCCATGTTGTTCAAATAGGATTTAACCTGGATATGTTTGGCATGTTGCCAGGCGAATACCAGAGCTGAAACGATGACGCCTACGACCACGGCAATAGCCAGATCGGTGGCGACAGTGACCGCAGAGACCAGGATTAGCACAAAGGCATCAGTCAGTGGAATTCTGCCCATGATGCGAAGACTGGACCATTCGAAGGTGCCGATGACAACCATGAACATCACACCGGTAAGAGCGGCCAGAGGGATCATCCCGATGAGATCCGAGGCAAACAGAATGAACAACAATAGAAACAGGGCAGCAGTAATGCCAGATAAGCGGCCGCGGCCACCGGAGTTTACGTTAATCATACTTTGGCCAATCATGGCGCAACCGCCCATCCCGCCAAACAGACCGGTGATTGTGTTAGCTATACCCTGACCCACACATTCCCGGTTGCCGCGGCCACGAGTATCGGTTATTTCGTCAATCAGATTCAGTGTCAGCAGTGACTCGATCAGACCGATAGCGGCTAAAATTATGGCGTAAGGCAGAATAATAACCAGTGTCTGCCAGTTAAGCGGCACCATAGGGATATGAAATTTCGGCATGCCGCCAGCGATGGAAGCCAGATCGCTGACTGTGCGGCCGTCCATACCCAGCAAGATCACCAGCATACTGATAACAATAATGGCTACCAGCGAAGAAGGCACGGTCTTGGTTAATTTGGGCAAAAAATGAATAATCGCCATAGTGAGAGCAACCAGACCGAGCATGGTCCACATCGGTCCTGCTGGCAGCCAATGTAACTGGCCAGTGGCATCCTTGAATTTGAAATTATTGAGCTGGGCAAGAAAGATGACGATTGCCAGACCATTGACAAAACCCAGCATTACCGGATGGGGCACCATGCGGATAAACTTACCCAGGCGCAAGGCTCCAACCATGATTTGAATCAAGCCCATCAGCACCACGGTAGCAAACAGATATTCGACACCATGTTGCGCCACCAGGCTTACCATGACGACCGCCAGCGCGCCAGTAGCGCCAGAAATCATTCCGGGACGTCCACCGATGACTGCGGTGATTAACCCCACCATGAAGGCCGCATACAAACCGACCAGAGGTTGTACACCAGCAACGAAAGCAAACGCTACGGCTTCTGGAACCAGGGCCAGGGCCACGGTCAGGCCGGACAAAATGTCGTTTTTCGGGCAGCCGCGTTCGGTGCATTCGAAACTGAAGAGCATGGATTTTTTACCTCAGGTATAACGGGTGGGATGCGAAACAGCCGACCATGTTAACACGTTTTGGCGTTACAGATAAACCGGCGCATTATTCTGCCAGGGCAAGAGCATATTTATTCCCCTGTTCACAATCTTCGTCGTATCGGGCGAGGCTAAAGCCTCACTTCCGAGGCAGGAGAGCAGGATCCCGACAGAGGAGCCGGGGCTTCAGCCCCGGACTATACGGTTAATGAGCAGTATTTTGTTACCTTATCCCTGGAATTGCATTATTCTCTTATTAAATTAATTTAAGCAGTGGATACCTGCAAATGAACAAAAAATTCCTTATCTTGCCCGTGCTCGTTCTGGCAGGCGTTATTGGCGGTGTTTATTTCTGGCAGCAACAACAGAAAAACAGGGAAAACGGCTCGCTTACCCTTTACGGTAATGTCGACATTCGGGAAGCGCAGTTGGCCTTTAACAGCAGTGAGCATATTGATGCCATCCTTGTGCAGGAAGGTGACAAAGTAAAAAAAGGCCAGTTGCTGGCTCGCCTGCATACCAAGGTGCTTGATGCTCAACTCAGTGAGGCTCAGGCGCAACTGCACGCTCAGCAACAAACACTGGCCAAACTGACAGCCGGTAGCCGCAAGGAAGAAATAAGCAAGGCACGAGCTGAACTGGCAGCAGCAAAAGCCCGATCCCGTTCGGCAATGGCAACATACAGGCGCTTGTTGCCGATGTTGAAGAAAAAGCTGGTTTCGCCTGAGGATGTGGAAAATGCGAGTGGCGTGGCTGATGCGGCCGACGCCGAGATGAACGCAGCGCAACAGACGTTGATCTTGTTGCAACTGGGGCCGCGTAAGGAAGATATTGCCATCGCAAAGGCGGTGCTGGCCAGTCGCGATGCAGCGGTGATGCTGGCAAAGCAGCGGCTGGATGATGCCAATCTCTATGCCCCTGCTGATGGTGTTATTCGTAACCGCATCCTGGAACCGGGAGACATGGCCTTTCCGCAAACGCCAGTTCTGACCCTGGCCTTTATCAATCCCGTCTGGGTGCGTACCTACCTGCCTGAACCGGCGTTGGGCAAAATCCGTCTTGGCATGGCGGCAACGATTTACACTGACAGTTTTCCCGGCAAGGTCTACCGGGGTTGGGTGGGCTATATCTCCCCGACTGCTGAGTTTACCCCCAAGAATGTGCAAACCCCGGAGTTGCGCACGCGGCTGGTTTATTCGATGCGGATCTTTGCCTGTAATCCGCAAAATGAATTGCGACTGGGTATGCCCGCCACAGTGCGTATTGCGATTGCTCAGTCGTCGGCTCGTCAGAAAGCTGTCCATAAAAACTGCGGACACTAGATTGGGATCAGGGCATGACGCATCCGGCAATGGTTCTTTCTAATCTTGGTAAGTGCTTCCATAGTGGTGGACGCGTGCTGGCAGCGCTTACCGATGTCAGTTTCAGCATTCAGTCCGGTCGGGTCAGCGGCCTGATTGGCCCCGATGGCGCAGGCAAGACTACCCTCATGCGTCTTGCTGCCGGATTGTTTATTGCCGACAAGGGTGACATCGAGGTGCTGGGTGTCGATGCCGGGCGGGATTCCCTGCAGGTGCAGTCATTAGTAGGCTATATGCCGCAACGTTTTGGTCTCTATGAGGATCTGAGTGTACAAGAGAACCTGGATCTCTATGCTGATCTGCAAAATGTGCCCCGCCAACGGCGCGCAGCACGTTACAATGAACTGATGCAAATGACCGGCCTGGGTCCTTTTACCCGGCGCCTGGCGGGTCGGCTTTCCGGTGGCATGAAACAGAAGCTGGGACTGGCCTGCACCCTGGTACGTTCGCCGCGATTGCTGCTGCTGGACGAACCCACGGTCGGAGTCGACCCGGTTTCCCGTCGTGATCTATGGCAAATCGTTTATCAGCAGGTGCAGGATGTGGGTATGACCGTGCTGCTGAGTACCGCTTATCTGGACGAAGCCGAACGCTGCGATGACGTGATCATGCTGCATGAAGGACGGATGCTGGGGCAGGGCAGGCCGCAGAGTTTTAGCGATGAGGTGGCCGGGCGTATTTTTCAGGTCAGCGCAGGGAACCTTGGGGTGCGTCAGCTTCAGGCAAGATTGAGCCATGCGCCGGGTGTGCTTGATGCTCTCATTGAAAGCGAGGGTGTGCGTCTGGTGATGCAGGAAAATGCCAGTGCCGAGGCGAATGCTCTGCTCCCCGGTGAGCAGGGGATCAAGATCACACCGGTTACGCCGCGTTTTGAGGATGCCTTTGTGGCCAGGCTTAAAACCCGACCTGACAGGGACAGACAAACACTCGCCCTGCAGGTGAAAATCAGTGACGGCAGTGATGAGGTTATCCAGGTAAAAAATCTGCTGCGCCGCTTTGGTGATTTTGTAGCGGTGAATAATGTCAGTTTCACAGTCAGGCGCGGAGAGATTTTCGGTCTTCTGGGTGCCAACGGGGCGGGCAAGTCCACCACCTTTCGTATGCTTTGCGGTCTGTTACCGGCTACCTCGGGGCAACTGGCGGTGGCGGGGCATGATTTGCGTGTTGCCGCTGCCCGTGCACGTAGCCGGATTGGGTATATGGCGCAAAAATTTTCGCTTTATATTGATCTTTCCGTGCTCCAGAACCTGCGGTTTTTCTCCAGCGTTTATGGTCTGCGCGGCAAACAGCAGAAACAAAGGCTAGAATGGGCGTTAAGCACCTTTGAGCTGGACGCTTATCGGGACACCAACGCTGGTGATCTGCCCTTGGGTTATAAACAGCGTCTTTCCTTTGCGGCTGCGTTGATGCATGAACCGGAGATCCTGTTTCTCGATGAACCCACTTCCGGTGTTGATCCCCTGGCGCGTCGGGAATTCTGGGCCTGGACCAATGCACTGGCTGAAATGGGTGTGACCGTACTGGTGACCACGCATTTTATGGAAGAAGCCAATTACTGTGATCGCCTGGTGATTATGGCAGAAGGCGAAGTGCTGGCCGAAGGTACGCCTCGTGAAATGAAGGCCTTGGCCTGTAATCCGGACACGCCAGATCCGACTATGGAAGATGCCTTCATCTGGCTGATTACACAGAAAAAGGCTGCGGCATGAGCAATAGCCGTATGCGATTGCTGGGCATCATCCGCAAGGAAAGCTGGCAAATTCTTCGCGATCCCTCAAGTATTTCCATCGCCTTTGTCATGCCCGTGGTGCTGTTGTTCCTGTTTGGTTATGGCGTATCACTGGATGCCAAACACATTCCTGTAGGGATCGTGATCGAACAACCTGATCTGGCCAGCCATTCACTGGCCGGTTCATTTGATCGTTCCGGGTTTTTTCGGCCGGTTTATTTCAGCGCTATTCAGGATGCCGAAAAGGCGTTTGATAAACGTAAAATTGAAGCCATTATCTGGTTGCGCAATAACTTCTCTGCCAACCTGTTGTCCGGTCAGTCAGCGTCTATTGGCGTGATCGTCAATGGCGTGGATTCTAACCAGGCCAATATCACCCGTGGTTATATTCAGGGCACCTGGCTGGCCTGGTTGACACTCTATGCCGAATCACAGGGTCATCCCCTGTCCCTACCGGTTGGGCTGGATCAACGTGTCTGGTTCAATGCCGCACTTTCCAGCCGTTTGTTTCTGGTGCCAGGGCTGATTGCCATCATCATGACCCTGATCGGTTCGTTGTTAACTGCTCTGGTAGTAGCGCGGGAATGGGAGCGGGGCACTATGGAAGCGCTGATGGTTACGCCGTTACGCATGGGTGAAATGCTGGTGGGTAAATTGATCCCCTATTTTGTCCTGGGTATGGGTGGCATGTTATTTAGCGTGGCGTTGGCGGTATGGCAGTTTGGGGTTCCCCTGCGGGGTTCTTTCTGGCTGCTGGTGGTTTGCTCGGCGTTATTTATGCTGGTCGCACTGTTGATCGGTCTGCTGATTTCCATTGTTTCAAAAAACCAGTTTGTCGCAGGGCAAATTGCTATCATCGTTACCTTCCTGCCCGCTTTTATTCTTTCTGGGTTTCTGTTTGATATCAATTCCATGCCTGCGCCGATACAGATGCTTACCCATCTTGTCCCGGCGCGTTATTTTGTCGCTATATTGCAAACCCTGTTTCTGGCCGGGGATGTCTGGCCGGTAATTCTTACTAACATGGGAGCATTGTTCCTCATGCTGATCTTCTTTTTCGCGCTGGTCTGGAAAAAATCACGCAAACGACTGGAATAAGTCATGCACGTTGGCTATATCATTGCTCTTGCTATCAAGGAATTCCTGGCGCTATTACGGGACAAGCGTAGTCGTATGGTGCTGATTGTGCCCCCGATTGTGCAATTGCTGGTGTTCAGTTTTGCTGCCAGCTATGATCTCAACAATGTTCCCATTGCTATTTACAATCAGGATACGGGCTCGGTTTCCCGAGAGCTTATCAGTCGCCTTGAAGGTTCGCCCAATTTCCAGATCATCAGAACAGTCAGCCAGGAAGGTGAGATTGCTTCACTGATCGACAATAGAGAGGTGCTGCTGGTGGTGAACATCGGGCCGCATTTCAGCGCCAATATGCTGCGCGGTATAAGCACGCCTGTACAACTCATTCTGGATGGCCGTAATTCCAATACCGCTATGACGGCGATGAATTACCTGCGCAGCATCCTGTTGAATTTCAATAGTGAGTGGATGAAACAACAGAGCCAGGCCGGGCCGAAGACGCTGCTCAAGATCCGCAATCGCTATAATGAAAATCTGCAATCGCGCTGGTTTATTGTGCCGGGTATTGTCGGCTTGCTGATCCTGGTAGTAACCCTGCTGGTTACCGCTCTATCCGTGGCTCGTGAACGCGAAGCGGGAACCTTTGATCAACTGCTGGTAACACCGATTCGACCGGTAGAAATTCTCATCGGTAAGGCTATACCAGGCATAGTCATTGGCCTGCTTGAATCCACGGTTATCATTATTCTTGCGGTGATACTTTTCAAGATCCCGCTACGCGGTGATATTGGCGCACTCTACCTTGGCATCCTGTTTTTTCTGCTTTCCGCCACGGGGGCTGGGCTGATGATTTCCGCCATTTCCACCACCCAGCAACAGGCCATACTAGGCACCTTTCTGTTTCTGGTACCGGCGATTATTCTTTCCGGGTTTGCTACGCCCATTGCCAACATGCCCGAAGTGGTGCAATGGCTGACTTATCTCGACCCCCTGCGCTATTTTCTCGTCATCGTGCGCGGCGTTTTTCTGGAAGGCGATAGTTATGGCTTATTATTCAACCAGTACTGGCCCATGCTCATCATCAGCATCCTTACCCTGGCATTTTCCGGCTGGTTGTTTCGGCACAGGATGTATTAAGCTATACAAATTCATAGCTCATTCGCCTGTGATGATGTTATCTATTTACCCTTGATAGGACAGGTGTTCAAGCCAATTAATCTGTAAGCAGGACAAAAACCAAACAAGCCGGTCACAAGCGGAAGAATGCCTACCCATCCCCAAGGGGTCTGTGGGCCAACAAAAACAATAGCGATTAAACCCAGTCCTACAATAATACGTAAAATTTTATCAATGCCGCCTACGTTTTTCATGATAGTTACTCCAGTTTAGGTTCGGGAATGAAATTCAGCCTGAGTAAAGTATGCAAAATTGGATTCCATTGTTCAGTGACAATATCACACGAGCAAAGAGAAAAGCTTAAATTTTTCTGGTCATCTTCCCCCGTTGCTTGCAGCGGAAAACGGTAGGCTGGGTTGAATAAAAGGAAACCCGGCAGAATATCAGCGCAGGTTGTTGGGTTTCCTTCAACGGGCTTCCTTCGACAGGCTCAGGACGAACGGTGATTTTTGCAGTGGAGGGGGATTTGGAACAGCCCTTTAGTTTAAGTGGTGTTCAAATCAGACCTGTTTTGAGGAGGCCCTCCAACGCAGAAATATCCAGTACTTTTGATTTATGCCGCGCAGGGATATTTTTCAGGAATAATCCCATCATCCAAAGTGTGATGCCAGTTTAACCGGAAAAGCAAGCTGCAATGGTTCGGGGGAATCGGATATTGCGAATGAATGTCCCGGGGTGACTTATTAGTGACCCAATAAAAAAGGCTTAGAGCCGAAATGCTCCAAGCCTTTGCTTTTAGTGGCTCCCCGGCCCGGGCTCGAACCAGGGACCCAATGATTAACAGTCATTTGCTCTACCAACTGAGCTACCGGGGAATAGGCGCGAATTTTACTGATGCGCTGCTCCCGGGTCAATAGCAGCACTTAAAAAGTTATGTTTTTGTGCCTCTTTTCTCCAGGGCAGCGCAGGGGGCGGCCATCGGCTCGGGTTCGACTGAAGCGGATGCGGCCGGTTTTAGACATAATCAGCGCCCGGGCAGAATGCGCATCCTGATTGTAGCAAAGGGTGAATGTACCATTTGTTTTGGTGATTCCGGTTGCTCCAAAGGCAATAAAGTTTGAAGAGCGAAATGCAGCATAGTCCAGACCAATAGCCGTTGGCAGTTCAGATTTTACAAATATGAGCGGTTCATTTTTATCCCGCCGTCGGTCGGGTATGCGATCCTCGAATATAATCCAGCCCTGCCGCCAGCTGCCTTCCTGGTTACAATGTTGTTTATCCCGGCTTTTACAAATAACGACAGAAGTCTCCCGTTTAACCGCTTCACTACGTGTCAGCGCCAGACTTCGAGATAGTAGATTAATGTTAGCGACAAGCCGACTGTTGGTCAGATAACTCTGAAAGCCGGGAATACCGAAGCCGAAAAGAAGTGAAGCGATGGCCATCGTCGTCAGAATATCTATCAGACTGGTGCCTTTACAGGCCGAGACCCGTTGATGACCATGCGCAGGTACGCAGGCCGAGGTATATTTGACATCCATGTCAGTCCCCAAATAAGTTTGTTCAGGTAGGTACTATATTAAATTAATATGTAAAACAGAAGACAAAAAACTCTTTTTCCCAGGGCAAGAGCATATTACTGCCCCTGACACCTGAGTTAGGAATCTCTAGAAAATTCGGCTATAGCGCCGTTATCATCCGATGATAATACAAGAGAAATATTCTTAAGCGACTGATTCAAAAGAAATAAAGCCAGATCTAAATTACTTCTTGGAACTGGATGGGGAGATATTTCCTATGGATAATGGTTACTGGACCTAAGATTAAAGTACAAGAGGTCAACTCTAGCGATAATGTTCCACATGGAATTAAGTATTCGCTAACATTACACGATCAAAATAATAGAAGAATTATTGGTTATGATAATGCTCATGGCTTTAAACCAAATAAGTGCAAAAGCGAAAGGGAATTAACAGCCCTTTTCTTTATCCGGCCTTATCTCTAAAGAGTTATTCCCGCGAAGATGTTAAACTCGAAAAGGCATAACCCATTGTTATTAAAGTATAATTTTTCAGAGTTTATGGCAAACGCTATTTAATTTTTTCCAGTCGATTCAGTGCTTCATCCAGGTTTGCCATGCTGGTGGCAAACGACAGGCGCATGTAACCCGGGCTACCAAAAGCTGAACCGGGTACCAGGGCCACACCGATCTGTTCCAGCAGATAGCTGGTGAGTTCGACATCATTACTGACCGGCAGGCGTTCAATCAGGCCGCTGATCTCGGGAAAGGCATAAAAGGTGCCCTGAGCCGGCAGACAACTGACACCTTCAATTTGCTTAAGTCGTTCTACCACATGGTCATGGCGTTTTTTGAACGCTTTGAGCATATCGCTGACACAGGACTGAGGCCCCTCTAATGCGGCCTGCGCAGCAACCTGGGAAATAGAAGTCGGGTTAGAGGTGCTTTGCGACTGCACTTTTTTCATCGCTTTAATCAGCACCATCGGCCCCGCAGCATAACCGATGCGCCAGCCGGTCATAGAGTAGGCCTTGGACACACCGTTGAGCACCATGCAACGATCATAGAGTTCCGGACAGGTGTTGAGAATATTGCAAAAGGGTTCATCCGCCCAGAGAATGTGTTCGTACATATCATCGGTAGCGACCAGTACATGGGGGTGGCGCAGCAATACTTCAGCCAGTGCCGATAATTCAGCGCGGGTGTAGGCCATCCCGGTGGGGTTTGAGGGGCTGTTGATAACGAACAGGCGGGTGCGCGGGGTAATGGCGGCTTCAAGCTGTTCCGGGGTGACACGGAAATTCTGCTCGATACCGGCGCTGATGATGACCGGTTTACCATCGGCCAGCAGTACCATGTCCGGGTAGGATACCCAGTAGGGGGCAGGTATAATGACCTCATCACCAGGGTTTAACAGTGCCTGAACCAGATTGTAGAAACTTTGCTTGCCGCCGCAGGAAACCAGCACCTGTTCCGGGCTATAATCCAGATCATTATCGTGTTTGAATTTGTCGATAATGGCCTGTTTCAGTTCGGGGGTTCCATCCACCGCTGTATATTTTGTAAAGCCGTCATCCAGAGCGCGGATTGCCGCCTGTTTGATATGTTCCGGGGTATCGAAATCCGGCTCACCGGCACCCAGACCGATAATATTCTTACCTTTGGCCTTGAGGGTATTGGCCAGGGTGGTAATGGCCAGGGTAGCGGATGGCTTAATGCGTTGAACACGATCTGAGAGTCTGATTTCCAATGCGAGTATGTCCCTGAATGCTGATATAAAAGCATGTATTATATTTGAAACTGAATGCAGACAGAATGCCATGAATGAACTTTTTAAGCTAAATTCCGAATTTGAGCCAGCAGGTGACCAGCCCACAGCTATCAGGGAACTGGTCGAGGGGCTAAAAGCGGGTGAAGCCGGGCTGACCCTGCTCGGCGTGACAGGCTCCGGCAAGACCTTTACCGTAGCGAATGTGATCCAGCAGCTACAGCGCCCGACCCTGATTCTGGCGCACAATAAAACCCTGGCGGCCCAGCTCTATGGCGAGATGAAGGATTTTTTCCCCGACAATGCCGTGGAATATTTTGTCTCCTATTACGACTACTACCAGCCCGAGGCCTATGTTCCGGCCTCGGACACCTTTATAGAAAAAGATGCTTCGATTAACGAGCACATCGAGCAGATGCGCCTGTCAGCCACCAAATCCCTACTGGAACGCAAGGATACTATTACCGTTGCGACCGTTTCAGCCATTTACGGCCTGGGTGATCCGGAAGCCTACATGAAGATGCTCCTGCATCTGGTGCGCGGTGAGCGTATTAACCGACATAAAATACTGCAACGCCTGACCGCTATGCAGTACAACCGCAACGATGTGGAGCTGCATCGGGGTAATTACCGGGTGCGGGGCGAAGTTATCGATATCTACCCGGCCGATTCCGACCGTGATGCGGTGCGGGTGGAATTGTTTGACGATGAAATCGAGAATCTGAGCTATTTTGATCCGCTCACCGGCGAAGTGCTGAAACGGGTGCCGCGCCTGACCATTTATCCTAAAACTCACTATGTCACTCCCCGTGAAACCATCATTAATTCGATTGAACAGATCAAGACAGAATTGAAAGCGCGGCTGGAACAGCTTTATAGCGCAAATAAACTGGTCGAGGCACAACGACTGGAGCAACGGGTAAAATTTGACATCGAGATGATGCTGGAACTGGGCTACTGCTCAGGCATCGAAAACTACTCCCGATATCTTTCCGGGCGCAATCCCGGCGAACCGCCGCCGACCTTTATTGATTATCTGCCGGACAATGCACTGCTAATCATCGACGAGTCCCACGTGACCATTCCCCAGCTGGGAGGCATGTACAAGGGCGACCGGGCACGCAAGGAGAATCTGGTGGAATACGGTTTTCGTCTACCCTCGGCACTGGACAACCGTCCCCTGCGTTTCGATGAATTTGAACGATTGGTTCCGCAAACTATTTTTCTCTCGGCAACGCCGGGGCTTTATGAGAAAGAACACACCGGAACAATGATCGAACAGGTGGTACGTCCTACCGGGCTGGTCGATCCGGAACTGGAGGTGCGACCCGCCACCAGCCAGGTGGATGACCTCTTGTCTGAAATCCACCAGCGTACCGACATCGGCGATCGGGTACTGGTGACAACGCTGACCAAACGCATGGCCGAGGATTTAACCGACTATCTGGCTGATCATGGTATTCGTGTGCGTTACATGCACTCAGATATCGACACCGTTGAGCGTATCGAAATTCTGCGGGATCTGCGTCTGGGAGAATTCGACGTGCTGGTAGGGATCAATCTCCTGCGCGAAGGTCTGGATATTCCGGAAGTATCCCTGGTGGCGATTTTAGATGCCGACAAGGAAGGTTTCCTGCGTTCCGATCGTTCCCTGATTCAGACTATAGGCCGCGCGGCGCGTAACGCCCGCGGCAAGGCCATTCTTTATGCCGACCGCATAACCGGTTCCATGCAACGCGCCATCGAAGAAACCGAACGGCGCAGGCAAAAACAGATAGACTTTAATACAGAACACGGCATTACCCCCACCACGGTCAAAAAAGCCGTCGCCGATATTCTCGAAGGCGCCTATGGCGCGGCCGCCGCCAACCAACGTCATCGAAACAAAGTGGCCGACGTGCCAGCCGACTATCAGAGGATGTCACCGGAAATGTTGGCAAAAAAAATCAAACAACTGGAACAACAAATGTTCAAACATGCCCGTGAGCTGGAATTTGAAGAAGCCGCAGAGCTCAGGAATGACATCGATAAACTGCGAAAACAGGGATTTGGATTGCCGAGTCAGGTGGCGGGTTAATCGTATATATAATTTGGAAGGAGTGGTCAATATGCGCCCAAAAAATAGTATCGGTTGGGCTAAATAGGGGGGGGTGGAAGGCGGCGGGGATAGAGTATAGTGGAAATCTTGCGGGAGAATTTTGAGGTAGTGACAAAAAAGCATGAGAATGGATATGAATCTTGATCATAAAATCGCACAAAAACTGGCCAGGTATCCGCAGATAAAGCTGGGTATTTTGTTCGGTTTGGTTCGGTTGGGCGTGGGCAAGCCAGAACTGGCAGTGACCTCGATCTGGCAGTTGCTGTCGCCCCTCCGCTGGTTGCGAGCGAGAAAGTGTCGCTAATTGAGGAACTGGCTCAGTTGACAGGACGTCCGGTCGATCTTGTTGACCTCCAGTTGGCGGGAGGCCTGATTTTGCAGGAAATTCTAACCAAAGGTAAACGGATTTATTGTACAGATAGCCATGTGTACGCCGAACTGATCAAACGCATGCTATTCAACGAAGCAGATTTCATGCCCTATCGGGATCGCATACTCACAGAGCGGAGAAAAGCATGGATCGGCGCTTGATTGCAGAGAAACTGGAATCACTGCGTTCCTGTGTTCGCAGAATAGACATGAAGTCTCCTGAGTCGAGTCAGGTATTGCAGGCAGATTTGAATCTACAGGACATCATTCAGCTAGAAATTGCAGGTCAAAACATCGATTACAGTAATCCACAGTTAGGTTTTTATTGAAGCCCTGTGTGCTGGTGCTATAATTAGCCCTATTAACAGCACCTTTTGGAGTAAATGCACGTGCCCGTCAAATTTTCTGAAGATATAGTCCCACTGTCAGATTTGAAAGTTAACCCTGGGAAAATAGTAAATCGGGCACAAGATACTCATAGAACAATATTGTTAACAAGTAGAGGCCGTGGAGTAGCAGTAGTACAGGGTCTGGAAGAATATGAAAATCTTGAGGAAGAACGGGCATTTATGAAGGCGGTAACTCAGGGTTTAGTGGAAATAAAAGAAGGCAAAGAGCAAAATCTTGAAGATGTTAAAAAGAAATTTGGCATTAAAACTTGAAGGTTTTAATATCTGATTCTGCGTATGCTGATTTTGAATCAATAATAGAATATTACGCAGGGAAAGGTGTCCCGCATATAGGGGAGCATTTTGTAGTAAGCATAATTGAGCATATAGGAACGATACCTTTAAATCCTGATATTGGCAGAAAAGTGCCTGAGTTCAATACAGATAAAATTCGCGAATTGATTCATGGCCCATTCAGGGTGGTATATCTAAAAGAAGAAAAATTGATTCACGTAATTAGAATTTGGAGAAGTGAAAGATTGCTCAAACTAGAAAAACATTCGACCCTGAGCTCGCCGAAGGGTGAAGGGGTTTAGCTCGGCCAGAAAGCATACCCCTCGCTGACGACTTGAGCACACTGAGGGTATCCAAGTATCAAGAGCAGATGAGAAAGCCCATCAATCAGCGTAAATTGTACAGCGATTAAGTCGAAGAGTGGCGGCGGCGGTGATTAAGAGGTGGTAGATTTATGGATAAAGGATGTTTATACATTTTATACGCAGTATGCTCATGCAAAAAACATGTATCATTCACTATGTCGAAATTGCTATAAAAGGGGGGCAACTGAAAGCCCTATAAAAACTTTTTGGTCGCAGCGTTTGCACAAAAGATAGCGGGGTACCATTTACCATGCATGATCATAAACCAGCGGGGAAGAATAATGATACGAGTAAAAGAAGGAAGCAACGTAACAAGCGAAAATGAAAGCATGTTGCGCCACATAGCGACCACGACCCAGGGGGTTGCTGTCTTTGGGTTTGAAATGCGTACACATGAAGATGATATAGTAGAAGGAGCACGCCACGTTGCCTGATAAATCGAACTTTGGCCTATTGATTTTTGTAGGAAACGATGTCTCAAATAACGATTGAAGCCGGGCGAACCGAGCACCATTACTGGAAGGATCTGTGGCGCTATCGCGAACTGTTCTATTTCCTTGCCTGGCGTGATATTCTGGTACGTTACAAGCAGACCGTTATTGGGGTAGCCTGGGCACTCATTCGGCCTCTGTTGACAATGCTGGTATTTACCGTCGTGTTCGGAAAGCTGGCCAAACTGCCTTCAGATGCCAGCGCGCCCTACCCCATCATGGTATTTGCTGCGATGTTGCCCTGGCAGTTTTTTTCTACTGCGTTTGCGGAAGCAGGCGGTAGTCTTCTTGGCAATGCGGGTATGATTTCCAAGGTCTATTTCCCCCGTTTAGTGATTCCCACCAGCGCCGTAATTGTCAGTTTTGTGGACTTTCTTATTTCGTTTATTATTTTGATTATGCTGATGGCGTGGTACAGGTTCATACCTGATGCGCGCATCTTGCTGTTGCCGTTGTTTATTTTAATTGCATTTGCCGCTTCGCTGGGAGCAGGGCTGTGGATTGCCTCGCTGAATGTACGTTATAGGGATTTCCGCTACATCATTCCCTTTGTGACCCAAATGGGGCTGTATGTCTCCCCGGTGGGATTCAGCAGTTCCATTGTGCCCGAGAGGTGGCGGCTTTTGTATTCACTTAATCCCATGGTGGGTGTAATTGACGGTTTTCGCTGGGCAATTATCGGTGGTAAATATCAGATTTACTGGCCAGGGTTCGTACTTTCGTTGGTGGTCGTGGCGATCTTGCTAGCAGGTGGAGTCTATTATTTCCGCAAAACGGAAAAAACCTTCGCAGACATGATATGAAAAGGAAAGTGGCAAGAGCTAGGCAAGTAGCAAATGCTAAGTAACAAGTTACAAATTTCCACTACTTGGCAATCTTTTGTCCCACTTGGCCCTTGGTACTCTCTTTTCCCACTTGGAACTCGTTTACATGACTACTGCAATTAAAATCGAGAACCTGTCCAAGAGATATATGATCGGGCATCAGAAACAGGAGCGATATACCACGCTTCGCGATGTGATGATGCACAGAATGAGGGGTATCGGCCAGCGGTTTCGCCATCCGCTTTCTCCCAATCGGGAAGAGATCAACGTCGAGGAGTTTTGGGCGCTGAAGGATATCAACCTGGAGATCGAACAGGGTGACCGGGTGGGGATTATTGGTCGTAATGGTGCGGGTAAATCCACGCTACTGAAGTTGCTGAGCCGGATTACCGAACCGACGAGCGGGAAAATCCATTTGAATGGTCAGGTAGCCAGCCTGCTGGAAGTGGGTACTGGCTTTCATCCTGAGCTATCCGGTAGGGAAAATATCTATCTTAACGGTGCCATTCTTGGTATGCATCGGGCTGAAATTAAAAGAAAGTTTGATGAGATTGTGGATTTTTCCGGAGTTGAGAAGTTTCTGGATACGCCGGTCAAGCGTTATTCATCCGGTATGTATGTGCGTCTCGCGTTTGCGGTGGCCGCGCATCTGGAGCCGGAGATACTGATTGTTGATGAAGTGCTGGCAGTGGGCGATGCCCAGTTTCAGAAGAAGTGCCTGGGGAAGATGGAAGAAGTAGGTAAAGAGGGAAGAACCGTGTTGTTTGTAAGCCATAATATGGGCGCGATTTCGCAGTTATGTGCTACTTGCGTCTGGTTGGATAAAGGGGAGATAAGAAATATTGGGAATACAGAGGTGATCAGCAATGCGTATTTGCTTGATGGCACATCTGATTTGAGTGGGGAGGCTGTTTTTCCTGATGATTCCAAAAAATTAGCCCAATTAAGTAAAATATCTTTAGTCAATGAAGCTGGAGAGGTCACACAAAAATTTAGTTGTGACCAGTCCGTTAATATTAAGTTTGATATTCATGTGAGGAAAGAACTTCCCGGGTTATATGGTTATATTGGGGTCGATAGGCCTGATGGCACACATGTGTTGGTGTCGGATAGTTTCGATGCCGTGCAGGTAAATCCTTTGGACAGGCTTTCCGTCGGCATCCACACAATCAAGGTAACCATCCCCCCAAGAACCTTGGGGTGTGGTGATTATATGGTTCATTTTTCAATGGGGAGTTCATCCGCGGATAATTTCCATGTGGATGTGCCGGGTATTGTATGTGGATTCAGTTTGGATGATTTTACTTCCAATAGGGGTAACGACAGGGCGGGGTACTTGAGCACGTTGTTACCATGGAAGAAAATTGATGAATGAATATCAGGAATCAGTAAAATGACGGAACTGGAAAATAAAAGAATTCTTGTGACTGGAGCGGACGGTTTTATCGGCTCGCACTTAATCGAACTTCTGGTTAGAAAGGGTTTTGAGGTCAAGGCTTTTTGTTTATATAACTCTTTCGGGTCATGGGGATGGCTGGATAAAGTCGATGATGATGTAAAGGGAAAGTTTGAAGTTTTTCTCGGCGATATACGCGATCCCAATGGCGTAAGAACGGCTATGAAAGGATGTGATGTGGTGCTGCATCTTGCGGCATTGATAGCAATTCCCTATTCCTATCACTCACCGGATACCTATGTGGAAACAAATATTCGCGGCACATTGAATGTGTTGCAAGCTGGACGTGATCTGGATGTCCAGAGGATTGTGCATACATCGACAAGCGAAGTATATGGAACGGCGCAATTTGTTCCGATTACCGAGGAACACCCCTTACAGGGACAGTCGCCCTATTCTGCATCTAAAATTGGTGCCGATCAGATGGCCTTGGCGTTTCATCGTTCATTCGATACGCCTGTTTCTATTATTCGTCCTTTTAATACATATGGACCTCGCCAATCAGCGCGAGCCGTTATTCCTACCATCATCACTCAAATTGCGTCAGGAAAGCGCAAAATAAGACTCGGTTCTTTACACCCGACAAGAGACTTCTCTTTTGTTCATGACACTGTAAAAGGATTTCTTGGCGTTGCGGAAAGCGATGCCGCCATTGGTGAGGTAACCAATATTGGCAGTGGGTTTGAAGTTTCTATTGGTGATACTGCCCGGATGATTGCTGAGGTTATGGGGCAGGAGGTTGAATTTGTAACCGATGAACAGCGTTTGCGTCCAGACAAGAGCGAAGTAGAGCGCTTGTGGGCAGATACTACAAAGGCGGTAGAGCGTTTCAATTGGAGCCCTGAATATGGTGGAATCAATGGTTTAAGGAGGGGGCTGGAAAAGACGATTGCGTGGTTTGAGGATCCCGATAATCTCAAATCATATAAGGCAGATATCTACAATGTCTAAACGCGCGGTCATTTTGGCGGGGGGGTTAGGCACTCGTCTTAGGCCCTATACGCTGGTGTTGCCCAAGCCATTGATGCCCATTGGCGACTATCCCATTCTCGAGGTGATTATCAGGCAGCTAGTACAGCATGGTTTTGATCATATCACGCTGGCGGTGAATCATCAGGCTGAATTATTCAAGGCGTTTTTTGCGGACGGATCCCGGTGGGGCATTCGGATCGATTACTCCCTGGAGGATAAGCCACTGAGTACGATGGCTCCGATCCGGTTGATAGAGGATTTGCCGGGAAGCTTTCTTGTAATGAATGGCGATATATTGACGGATTTAAATTTTTCTTCCTTTTATGAAGAGCATATAGCTAATGAAAGTATTTTCACCATATCTTCGTATATTCGAGAGCATAAAATTGATTATGGTGTATTAGATGTAAATAAAGAGCGTTGCCTGTCTGGCTTTACCGAGAAGCCCGTGAAAACATTTGAAGTCAGTATGGGCATCTATATGATGAGTAAACCAGTGTTGGATTTCATTCCCCGTGGAAAGACTTATGGTTTTGATGGGTTGATGAGCGACCTTCTGTCTACCAATAAACGCGTGGCAGTGCGTTCGCATGAGGGTATCTGGCTCGATATTGGCCGGCCGGATGACTACATGGAAGCTATCGAATGTTTTGATAACATGAAGGATAAATTATTACATGAGTAGCATCCTTGTAACAGGAGCAAGCGGGTTTATTGGCAGGGCCTTGACGAAAAGGTTGCGCGGTGACGATTATCAGGTTGTTGCGATGGGCTCTTCTGATGGTGACATATCATCTCCATCAACATGGCAAAACAGAAAGATCAAAGATGTTTCTCATGTGTTCCATTTGGCTGGGAAAACTTATGTTCCGGATAGCTGGGATAATCCTTATGGGTTTTATAAAACAAACATGCTTGGCACGGAATCCGCTTTGGAATTTTGCAGAAAGAAAGATGTGCCTATCACCTATATTAGTGCCTATATTTATGGTGTTCCCAAGCGTTTGCCAATTTCGGAGGATGCTCCAGTTCAGGCAAATAATCCGTATGCACATTCCAAGTATTTAAGTGAGGAGTTGTGCCGCTTTTATGCGTCAAATTTTGGGCAGGCCGTGTCAGTAATACGCCCGTTTAATGTGTTTGGAGTAGGTCAGAATACGCGGTTTTTGATTCCAATGATTATACAGCAGGCGCTTTATCACGATGAAATTGTGGTGAATGATCTTTCGCCAAGAAGAGACTATGTGCATGTCAGTGATTTAGTTGATGCCTTGGCCGCCACATTATCGCTAAAGAACAGTTTTAACCTGTTTAATATTGGATCGGGTGTTTCATTTAGTGTGGGAGAAATTATAGATATTATTCAAAAGTGTGCCGACACAAATAAACCTGTTAAAAGTAAAGGTGATGTCAGGCCAAATGAGATTCCAGATGTGAAAGCTGATACATCCCATGCGCGGGATATTCTTGATTGGAAATGCCACATAAATTTTGAGTCTGGAATAGCTGAGATGATTCGTTGGGAGCGATCGAAATGAGCGCGAAACATATCCCTATCAATAAAGGAAATTATTCAATGGATAGTGCGGAACGGGAAGCTCTGTTTGAGGCTTATCGTGGCGAAGGCTGGGAAGATGAGTACCGTGCCTACCGGAAGGCATGGGTTGAAAATGCCCAGCAACAGAAGGTATCAGATTACCCTCTTCTTGTAGATTTGGAATTAGCTTCCGTTTGCAATCTGAAATGCCCGATGTGCTATACAATTTCTCCGGAATTCAGAAAAAAAGTAAATGCAAAACTGATGGACTTTGATCTTTATAAAAGCCTTATTGATGAGATTGCAGGGCATGTGCCCGCCATTCGTTTGAGTCTGCGTGGTGAATCCTTTCTACATAAAAATATTGTCGATTGTATCCGTTATGCCAAAGAAAAAGGTATTGGCGAAGTATCATCGTTGACGAATGGAGCAAAGCTGACGGGATCATTCCTTAAGGATTGCATTGATGCCGGGATTGACTGGATTACCGTATCCATTGATGGTGTGGGTGAAACTTACGAGAATATTCGCAAACCTATTAAATTTGATGAAATACTGGATCATATTAAAGAGATCGATGCATACAAAAAAGAGAAGGGGCTCCATAAGCCTGTTATAAAAGTTCAAGGGATTTGGCCTGCCATCAAGGAAAATCCTCAGTTATATTATGACACATTTAAACCCCATACGGATTTGGTTGCCTTTAATCCGTTGATTGATTACAGAACCAGAGATGAGGATGTAGTTTATCTGGATGCGTTCAGTTGTCCCCAACAGTATCAGCGTTTGGTCATCGGGGCTGATGGGCTGGTGATGAAGTGTTCAAATGATGAAGAGAATCAGGAAGTGATTGGGGATGCGAATAAACAATCTATCCATGAAATATGGCATGATAAAAAGATGCAGCAAGTACGGGCAATCCTTAAAGATCCTCAAGGTTTCAAGAAAAGCAAAGTATGCCGCCAATGTTATTTGCCTAGAAAAACGATTGAAGATGAAAAGATAATCATTAACGGGAAACTGGTATTGATTAAAAACTATGTAAATCGTACACAGGTTATTGGAGAATAGGAAAAGGTATGGACTTTTTAGGAGAAGTATCTCGAAGCACCTATATCATTGCTGAAATTGGTGGAAATTTTACTACCCTGAATGAGGCTCGTCGGCTGATTGATTCTGCAAGTAACTGTAGCGTAGATGCAATCAAGCTGCAAACTTATCGAGCGGAGACGATTTCCAGTAAAAATGCTATTTTTGATATGGAAAACACAGGTATTGCTTCACAATTCGATCTATTCAAACAACACGAGGTCGATGAATCCTTGCACCGGGATGTGTTTGACTATATCGAATCCAAAGGTCTGGGCTGGTTCTCAACTCCATCGCATGAAACGGATGTGGACATGTTGGATAAGTTAGGTGTTTGCGCGCACAAGATTGGGTCAGATGACGCTGTTAATATCCCCTTCCTGAAATATGTGGCAAAAACAGGCAAACCGATTCTTCTCTCAACCGGTATGTGCACCTTGCAAGAGGTACGTGAATCCGTGAGTGCAATCCTGGCGGAAGGCAATGAGCAACTGATTCTGTTGCACGCCATTACCAGTTATCCCACTCATTCTGAAGATGTGAATTTGAAAGCGATGCAATCGATGATGCGGGAGTTTCCTCAAATCCCTATTGGCTATTCCGATCATACTATCGGGACCACGGCCTGCATTTGTGCTGCTGCTATGGGTGCGCAGGTAATCGAGAAACACTTTACCTATGATAAACAGGCGGAAGGGCCGGACCACATGCTTTCCGCCGACCCGACTGAAATGAAGGTGATTGTGGATGCAATTCGTACCTTCGAGAAGATGAGGGGCTCCGGGATTAAATGTCCTGCGGATGGTGAGAAAATTACCCGTGTGAACAACCGGAAAAGCATCATTGTATCCGCCAGTTTACCAGATGGCCATGTGCTTGGGCGCGAGGACTTGGCTATTAAACGCCCCGGTTACGGTATTGAACCGAAATATATTGAACAGATGATCGGTAGAGCAGTATGCCGCGACATTGAGCAAGACAGCGTCTTGACATGGGGAGATTTAAAATAAAATCAGGCATTATTATTCAAGCTCGAATGGGTTCGACACGGTTGCCGGGAAAGGTTCTTAAGGTCATGGGGAACAGGCCCCTATTGGGCCATGTTTTGCATCGGTTGAAGCCTTTGCGCCATCAGGCGATCGCTGTTGTTGCAACCAGCAACTCAATCCATGACGATGTCATTGAGCAGTTTTGCCGCAGTCACGGCGTGTTATGCTTTCGCGGCAGTGAAAGGAATGTGTTACAACGATACTATCTGTGCGCTGTTGAACATGAGTTTGATCAAATCGTTCGCTTGACCGCAGATAATCCTTTTACGGATATTGATGAGTTGGATGGTTTGATCCGGATGCATCTGGAGACCGGGGCCGATTTCTCACATTCGTTTGACTCTTTGCCTGTTGGTGTTGGTGCAGAGATGTTTACATTTCAGGCGCTTAAACAGAGTTATGAGCAGGGGCATGACGCGCACCATATTGAACATGTTGATGAATACATGCTGGAGCATCCTGAATTATTTAGCACTCAGATTTACCATGCTCCCGCTTCCAAGTGTTATCCGAACATACGCCTGACGGTGGATACTTTGGGCGATTATCAAAGGGCTTGCGCCATTGTTGAAGCGCAAGAAAGTGATCCGGTTAAAGTTGAAGAGGCCATTCGGTTTTGTTTGCACTCTGCGTAGAAGCATCACATCAGCGGGGCATGGGGCATCTGTTCAGGATGCTCCATTTTGCATCGTTTCTGCGTGAACAGAATGAGGATGTCATTTTTTTTATGAATGCGCACCAACCGGCCATGACGATTCTGAATGAGAATGGATTTGATTTTGAAGCTGTGGCGTTGGACGATCTGCAATCAGATTGGGAACGGCAACTAATTCAAAAGCATGGTATTGATGTATGGGTGAATGATCGCCTTGATACAGATGCCAGACATGCCCGGCGCATCAAAGATACAGCAGTGCGACTGGTAACTTTTGATGATCGTGGCGAAGGCGCGGCCATGGCAGATTTGCATGTCGCGGCGTTAATATTTGATGAGGTTCGCGAGTTGAAAGGACGAAAAGTTTTGTCCGGCGTTCAATATCTCATATTGGATAAAGGTATTGATGATTATCGTCGCCAGCGCTTGGCGTTGAATAAAATTGTTATCTCTATGGGGGGGAGCGACACTTACGGTGTGACCGTGCAAGTCGTGGAAATGTTGAAAGGCTCTAAAATTCCGGTGACAGTGATTGTCGGCCCTGGTTTTGAACATCTGGAGAGATTACAACAAGTGATGCCCGATCACTTTGACCTGCGGGTCAATGTGCCTTCGCTGGCTGAAGCGTTTGCCGAATTTGATTTGGCTTTTACTGCTGGTGGAGTGACACCCTTTGAAGCATGTGCATCCGGCTTGCCATGTGTGGTGGTGGCTACAGAAAGATTTGAGATACCCGTTGGTAAGAACCTCGAAAAATTGGGCGTCGCTTTATATGTAGGATATTATAAAGATATGAAGGAGATTGATGTTGACTCATCCATAAATGTACAAGCCATGAGCGAGCGAGCCATGCTATGTGTTGATACAAAAGGCGCAGAGCGTGTTTATGAAGAGATAAGGGTGTTATGAGTAAAACCGTTGTGATCCATCAACCGGATTTTCTTTCTTATTTGGGGTTCTTTCACAGGCTTCTGCATGCCGAGAAATTTGTTGTCCTCGATCATGTACAGTTTGTCTCGGGAACCAGTCGAAGCTGGATGAATAGGGATAAAATTAAAACTCCGACAGGTGCAACATGGTTGACGGTTAGTGTAGAAAAATGTTCCAGGGATACTGCTATCAATCAGGTTCAACTATCTGACAGAGTACCATGGAGGGACAATAACCTTAATTTATTGCAGCAGCACTATGCCAAGGCCTCATGTTTCAGTGAAGTCCATCCATATATAGAAAAACTGTATGCATTGGAATATTCTACATTGATTGAATTCAATATGGCCTCGATTCACATGTTATGTGATTTGTTCGACATAGAAATTGATACACTGTTCTCCAGTGATCTGGCATGTCATGGCAGGAAAAATGAGCTTTTAGTCGAAATTTTAACACAGATAAAAGCCACTCATTATCTATCCGGCTTGGGGGCAAAGGATTATTTCGATTCCGATCCATTTGATAAGAGCGGTATTGAGGTAATCTGGCAAGAGTTTACTCATCCGGTGTATCCGCAGTTATATGGTAATTTTGTCTCAGGGCTTAGCAGTATAGACATATTATACAATTGTGGCATTGAGCGATCACGGACGATCCTAAGGGAGAGGGCATGAATGTATTAGCGATAGGAGCGCACTTCGATGACATAGAGTTAGGGTGTGGTGGAGCAATTGCACGCCATGTAGCCAATGGTGATCAGGTCTATGTCTATGTTGCTACGGATTCCGGCTTTGTGAACCAGAAAAAGGAAATTGTTCGTTCAAGCAAGGTTGCTCGCAAAGAGGCTGAAAATGCCATGAAAATTCTTGGGGCGAAGGAACTGATTTGTGGACTATTCAAAACGCTGAAGCTTGAATTTGTTGATGAATTAAATGTCCAGATATTGGAGATAGTGACCAATAATCGAATTGATCTTGTTTATACCCATTGGGCTGATGATGTACACCATGATCACTATGCTTTAGCGAGAGCTTCACTCCATGGTTGCCGTCATGTGCCAAGAATGCTGATGTACAGGAGCAACTGGTATCATTCTACATCCGATTTTAGGGGAACTTTTTATGTCGATATTTCGAATTATTGGGAAATAAAACAGCGGGCGATTGAAGCGCATGAATCGGAAATGGAAAGGACGGGAAAGAAATGGATCTCTTTTTTCAAAAATGAAGCCGAGAATGCAGGCCAGAGAATCGGTGTTGATAAGGCTGAAGTCTTTGAGGTTGTTAAATGGCTGAAAGCATAATGCGAAAGTTTATTAAGGCCGCCATGCCGTATGGACTAATTCGTGCTGGCGATAGCTTTTCTTTGTGGTTACAAAAGAGAAGAATTATTCATCCAGAAAATATATCTTTAAAAAATAAACATTATGGAGAACGCTGTTTTATTCTGTGTAATGGCCCAAGCATCAATACGCAGAATTTATTGCCGTTAAAAAGTGAAATCGTTTTTAGCGTATCCAATGGATACAGGCACCCGGACTTTCTTTCTTTTCAGCCAAAATACCATTGTATTCCACAAGTAACGCGCACACAGATGCAAGAAAGTGATATAAGCAAATGGTTTAAAGAAATGGATTCGGCTCTTGGAAGTGCCGAGATGTTTATGAGCGATACTGAAAAAAAATTGGTAAAAAAAAACACCCTGTTTTATGGAAGGAAGATTCATTATTTATCATTGGGGATTATTTCACATGAGAACTGTCAAGAGGAAATTCCTGATTTATCGAGAGCCTGTATGGGAGTGCAATCGGTGCCTATTATGTGTCTGATGATAGCCATGTATATGGGCTTTAAAAAAATATATTTACTTGGAGTTGAGCATGATTTCTTTTTAACAGACTATTACAAGTATTTCTATGAAGAACATGCTGACTTTCTTAAGGGGAAATTGGGTGGGGTTACGGATGACGATAAGATAACAGATAGCCGGTATGTGCAATTCTGTGAATTGAAATTATTGTGGGAGCAATATCGTGTAATCAAGGCCATTGCTTTGGCAAATGGAATCGAAGTTTTTAATGCAACGGCTGGTGGTGCGCTCGACGAGTTTCCCAGGGTAAAACTGGAAGATATTGTTGATGTGAAGGATCTTTGATGGGGAAAATAATAAACACCTTGTTGAGCATATTTCATCTTAGGCTGGTAAAAGTTCAACATGGCGTGCCTGATGGTTGTGTTAAATTTGTCAGCGGCTTCAAAACATGGAATGAAGCGTTGAAGGCTTCAGAAGGCTATGATGACCCATCCATTCTGGAGAAGGTTCGAAGCGCAGCCATGGAGGTTAAGGCTGGAGAGGCAGCCTACGAACGAGACTCTGTCTTATTTGATCAAGTGCAGTATTCTTGGCCGCTACTTACAGCTTTATTGTGGATCAGCGCTCGCAATGTCGGCAAGTTGTCTGTGCTTGATTTTGGTGGGGCTTTGGGGACAAGCTACTATCAAAACAAGAAATTCCTTGATGTATTACCCCACGGAGCACGTTGGGGTGTGGTTGAACAGATTCATTTTGTTGAAATGGGTAAGCGTGATATGGAGGGGGAGAATCTTAAGTTCTATCATAGCATTGATGAGGCTATGATAGCTTGCACGCCTAATGTTGCTGTGTTGTCAAGTGTGATCCAATATATTGAGAGGCCTTATGAAATGCTTTCTACTATTCTTTCGTTGAACTTGGAGGTGGTTATAGTAGACATCTTTCCTCTTATTGATGGAGATGATGATCTTATTACGGTGGAGCATGTTCCTGAATCAATATATAAATCCAGTTATCCCAGCTGGTTTTTTTGTAAGGAAAAATTTCTCGAATTTGTTCAGTATAACGGCTACAAGGTGATTGAAGAGTTTTCTGCTTATGTGGGTGAGAGCCTGTATATTGACGGGGATCCGAGAGCGCATGCTGTTGGATATATCCTAAGTAAACAAAAATAATGCTCTATTTTTGCACATTATTTGACTCGAATTACCTTTCCAGAGGTTTGGCTTTGTATCGGTCTCTGAAAAGATGGGTTCCTGAATTCCATCTGTATGTCATTGCGTTTGATGATCTTTCGTTAGCTATTTTAAAAGATCTTTCATTAGAAAACATGACATTGATCTCACTTGATGAATTTGAAGATGATGAACTGTTGCGGGTCAAGCCTGATCGCTCTCCATCTGAGTATTGCTGGACATGTACACCATCATCAATTCTTTATGTAATGGAAAAATACAATCTATCGTTGTGCACATATTTGGATGCAGATCTTTATTTTTATTCTTCGCCTGACGTTCTGATTAACGAGATGAAGCAGCATTCCCTTCTTATCACCCCTCATCGCTATACAAAAGAATTTGATAATACGAGCACATCAGGGAAATATAATGTCCAATTTATTCCATGCCGGAATAATGCTAATGGAATAGAGGCAATGTACTGGTGGCGTCAGGCATGTCTTGATCAATGCGAATTAAATCCCGAGAAAGGATTGTGTGGAGATCAGATGTACTTGGATGATTGGCCTAGCCAGTTTAAGGGAGTCTGGGAACTAAAACATCTGGGAGGCGGTGTTGCACCTTGGAATGTTCAACAGTATAAGTTTTATAAGAACGATTCAAAAATTATTGGCCATGAATTAGCTGGCGGGGAAAAGTTCGATTTGGTTTTTTTTCATTTTCATGCAGTTCGGTTCTGGAAATTATTTCGGCTATTTTCATTGAAGCTGGCTTGCCTGAGAGACAGCTGCTATTCGATGTATCCTCTTCCTATATCTGCAAGAGAGTTAATATTCATGCCATATATATTCGAGTTGATTTCTCAGGAGGAAATGTTAAAGCAGCGGTTCCCCGAATGGCGCGTTAAGCCTGCTGGCTGGCAATTTGTAGAAATTGATCAAGTGCTACTCAGCAAGTTCAAGGGATTGTTTGCAAGCACCATACGTATGGGTAATAAATGACCTCTGAACTCTGCCATTGTGAGGGTTCAACTAAGATATCTTTATCATATGATGATCGCTATGGCTATCCCGGAAAATTTTCTTTGATGTGTTGCAGAGAATGCAGTCACACATTTCTGGAACATGATTTTACACCGGAACAGCTAACGGATTTATATTCAAACTATTACCCCCGTTCCAATTTTGATCTGGATGCATATCAACCGTATCGGGAAGAAACCGGTTTTTCGGCATGGTTGGATGGTTCGAAAATCTCAGCATTTCGATGGGTGCCGGAAAGTGTACGGGTGCTGGATGTCGGTTGTGGCTTTGGCGAGTCGCTGGGCTATCACACGGCAAGGGGTTGCGAGGTTTATGGGGTTGAGGCGGATGAAAATATCCGCCGGGTTGCGGATAAGTTCGGATATCATGTGCACGTTGGTCTGTTTGATCCTGATATCTACGAGGAAAATTTCTTCGACTATGTGACCATGGAGCAGGTCTTGGAACATGTCACCGATCCGACAGGGATCTTGCGAGGGGTGGCGTGTATCCTTAAATCCGGGGGTACTGCGGTGGTGTCTTTTCCCAATGCCCGTGGCTGGGGCGAAAAGGTCTTTGGTCGTAAGTGGATCAATTGGCATACGCCCTATCATTTACAATTTTATTCAAGAAAGTTGTTAAAAATACTGACCAATAAGGCAGGGTTGGAGATTGTTGATGATCGAACGATCACGCCCTCGGTATGGCTGTATTTCCAATGGCTGTATCTGCTTACTTATCCGAAGCCGGGAGAGCCCTCACCATTCTGGGCGGGATCGGCTTGTGGCAAGCAAGTGGAATCCTCTTTCTTCCAGAGATTGATAATGAAGCTATTGAGTATGCTTCATCGGGCTAAATTCAATTATTTTATTACCCGTGCGTTTGACAGTGTTGGTCTTGGTGACAAGCGCATCGTTTTCCTGAGGAAGCAATGAACGAACAGGTCTACATCCTGTTGCCGGTGCATAATCGCCGTGAAATAACGGCGAAGTTCATCGGTTCGTTGCTGAAACAAACCCTCAAGAATTACCATTTGCTTTTGATTGATGACGGCTCGATGGATGGCACCGAAGAAAGGGTGCGCGAACTCGTAAATCCCGAGCTGTTGACGGTCATCAAGGGCAAGGGCTACTGGTGGTGGGCAGGCAGCCTGCAACAGGGCATCAACTGGCTGAAGAAGCACGATGTAGAATCATCGGATATTATCTTGATTATTAATGATGATGTTATTTTTGAGCCCGATTTTATGGAGAATGGATTGGAATTTATCCGGCAGCATCCAAAAACCCTGCTTCTTTCCCGTTTCTATGATGTCGAAAGGAGCGAAATTATTGAAACGGGCGTAAAGGCGGATTTTTGGCACATGTCCTTTACGGATGCAACTTCGCAGGAAGATATCAATTGCCTTTCGACCAGAGGGTTGTTTTTGACATGGAATGTTCTCAGAAGAATGGGCGATTTTTATCCTATTATGCTTCCGCATTACGGATCGGATTATGAATTTACTATGCGGGCGACAAGGAAAGGGTTTGGTATGGCGACGGTTAAGGATGTAGTTTTGATCCCTGACCATTCTGCCACTGGTATCAGAGAATATGAGGCGGATTCGTTTGCCGATGAAATAAAGGTTATGTTCTCCAAACGGTGCGTCTACAATCCTGTTTATCGGACCTCCCTTATTCTGCTAGCATTTCCTGTACGCTATATGCCTTCCAATATATTTCGAGTATGGGCAGGTGCTGTTTGGCGGTTGTTAAAAAGTCTTCGGAAGGAGTTGGCAGCATGGAAAATTTAAAGCTGTATGCTCCTCCGATTTCAGGTGTCTATGCGATTAACAAAAGACGCTGTGAAATCGATCCGGCATATTGTAGGACAGATGTGTGAAGATGCAGAAGTTTGGCTTTTTGGAAGCAGGGCTGATGACCGCAGGAAAGGAGGAGATATTGATCTCTATATAGAAACGGGAAACGAGATTCAAATTACGGATCAGATCCGGCTGATGAGCAGGCTCCAGCGTGCACTCGGGTTCCGGAAAATTGATTTGATTATTTGAACTCCGGGCTCGGCTGATCGGTAAATTTTTCACACTGCAAAAAAGACGGGGGGTGCGGTTATGATCGTAGAAACGGTTATAATAGAAATCTTTGCGGTGATCAGAAGTAGCCTCTGCTATTTGGAGGATACGTGTCAATGTGAACAGAAAAGTACCGCTCAACACTAACCCAACAAATAATGATTAAAGGAGAGATAAATTCCGGTCTTTGATAGAACGATAATAAAAAAGGTAACAACAAAGCTGAGGAATAGAAATCAATATGGCGATAAAAGAATAACGACCTATAAAATATATACGAATAGAATACTATAATAAGGGCTACTCCCAATAATCCATTATCATAGAACATGGAGGTCCATGACGAAAAATGAGCATTGGGGTCTATAGAGTTGGCCCCAGGGCCATGACCGATTAGCAAATTCTTCAATGAGGTATTTTTTGAGTTGGCCCCAGAGCCATGACCGATTAGCAAATTCTTCAATGAGGTATTTTTTATCTTTTTTAGTAGCTCCTTATCATAAACAGACCGATTATTAAACGCCTGCTTATCCCCAGAAAATATCCTGTAAAAAGGAGAGTATGAATAAACGGCGTATGCCGACCCACTATAGATTTTGCTAAATGCCATTATTGACAGTAATAAAGAAACAGACACAAATGCTCCAACCAATATAATCCATGCGCTATCAGCTCCTTTCGGCTGCCAATTGGACCATCGCAAATGAAGAAATGCAAAAATAGCGGCGGCAGGAAGCAATATCCATCCAGAAATGAAATAAAACAAAGAATAGCTAAGTGTACCAAGTATATTCAGGGAAACATTAATCCATAATTTACTTCTCCCAACGCCATACATTTGATTCAGAATGATCAAATAAATGACATAGGTTCCTAGTACACCCGGTTCTTCGAATAAAGCATTCACCCGGACAACTTTTAACCCGTTGAGAGCGGGTAATATGGTGTATTTCGTCACAATACCTAACGGGGATAAAAGGTACAAATCTCCTCGGCCACCTAAATTTAGATACATTGAAGGTATAAAATTATCGTATCCAGCTAGGTAAATAAAACTAAGCAGTAGGCTAGGAATAGCTAAAAGCGCAAAAAAAACAAGAATGAAATTTACGGCTTTAGAAAAAAAATAAAGCCGTATTGTTGACAATAACGCAACGGATAATACCAGCAAAGTATATAACACAAATCTTTGTGTACTTTTTTCACTTATATCTGGATGTATGGAAAAAACCGTTGAAAGCCAACATAAAAAAACAAAGCCGGAGAAGCAAAGCAAGAATACACTGTTAACCCTCTTGATATTTAAGAGAAAAAGACATGACAAGATTAAGACAGAAGCTAGCAGGGTAACTTTAGATGTTAAATATCCGTAATAGAAAAATGGCCAAGAGCTAAAAGCGAAAAAAACAATGGCAAGTATTTTTATTCTATTTAAAACACGCAATTCCACAATTTCATAATTATTTAACATTTGATCACTTTAAATACCTGTCAGTAATTGCAATGGAATTTTGCCCATTAAAAAACAGCGGGAGTAGTTAAATTTTATGAAATCACACAACGTAATACTTCCTTAATACGCCGAGGAATAAATATATGGACTAAACGACGTAATTTGACATAAAGTGCTGAACGCATTCCGGCTGAAAATTCGGGATCAATGTACAGAATTTCTTTAAGCGCTTTTTTCAAAGCAACCTCATAGAGATCATAGGTTTCCGCTGACTCTGGACACTCATCTGTGTATAGTGTGGAAAGACGATCAAATCCGCCGTTATTCAGTAGCTGGAATTGGTGGAAATGATAAAATATCAAGGGCACATCATTGATGATAATTGTACCGTCTATATTTGCAGAGAATTGGTATTGGCTATAATTCCATGGAGCTATACCTGCACCATTATGGGTAATAATATGCAGGGAAGTATAAAGCTCTGGCCATTTGTCCAGATACTTTTGGTCTCCCATTTTCTCGTCCTCGAGACGATAATAGCACCACTCAATACACTGGTCACGCCACAACTTCAGACATGCCATTCCTTCCTCGTCACGTTGAAAGCTGACCCACTCTACGCAAAAACGACCATTAATCTCCAGATGCTTCAGTCGTGGCGTAAAACGATGCTCTATGACAGCGATTGAGGCTTCACCAATCTCCTCAAATAACGGTTCAACACTTGAATAAAAGAATAGATCGGCATCAATATAGGTAATAGACTGAACTTCATAGAAGTTATAGAGTACATACCATGGCAAACACGGCGAGAGTGTCCAGCAATACTCGGCAACACTACGCTTTTGTTTTACCGCTAGCAATGTCTCATCTTCAAGGTCAATGAGAGAAATACATGTAATATCAGGGAGGACGAGATCTGTAATAATATCCTGAGTCATCTGATCCATACACAAAATATATACATGGGCCGAAGGACAGTGACACTTTAGTGACCTCAACATTGCCAGACCTTTTACAAGATAAGTGCTATCAAACAGAGTGCAAAAATACCTAGTCATTATTGCGTTACCGTCTTGCATACATAAGTCCTGACGGCACTATTACATTTATCATTATGCGTTTCACTTAAGGAGTAAGTTTCTAATAGTTCCAAACCATTATCAGCTAATAGTTCAAGAAAGTCAGATTCATTAAAATGAATTTCAAGGGTTTCAACCCCGTAGGCCATTTTTCGAAAATATCTGTCTGGTCTGCCAATTACCACTGGGGTGCGATGAAAAATAGCATAACATGCGGCGACCCTGGCCGTTTCTGCTATTGCTGTTTTATACTCCGCAATATGGAGCAAACAACAACCAGAAATTACAATATCAAATGCATTATCAGCATAACTAAGTTGTGCGGCATCCTCTACGTCAAAATGTAATTCCGGATAAATTTGTCGAGCCAACTGGACAAATTGTTCAGAATAATCGCAACCTGTGTAGGTAACCGCAAGGTTAGCAATGGTTAACACCTCCGAATAATAGCCGCTGGAACAGCCCACTTCCAACACTGATGTGTTATATTCATCAATAAGCCGTTTCCCTAAAGCCCGAACCAAAACATCAAATACATCTATACACACACCTCTACGGAAATCAGCTAACTGCTGGTCAACAAGGCGGCGCTGGCGTTTCGGCAGAATTTCAGCGCGCCATGCATTACGTAAACGTAAACTTTCCCCTGAAATCTCCTCTTCATTCACTTCAGTATATCCAGAGGACACGATAGTTCCCGGTGAAAGCATGCCCAGCAGTTTTTTTAATTGTAGCTTTATGAAAGGGAAGCGATTTAACAATAAACGGATCATCTGTGTCAACTCATCAAGCCTCAAGATAGCGTCGCAAAATACTTACTAACTCTCTCATACGATTTTTATAGGTATGATCTTTTAAGGTTCTTCTTTGCCCGGCTTGTGCAATGATTTGTGCTTCTTCTGGATGAGCCAGGTAGTAATGAATTAGATCTGCAGCCTCAGTCGGACTGGAATAGGCCAGCACTTCCTTGCCAATCTCAAACAATTTACCAAGGTTATTCTTCCTGTCAGTAATCAGCAATGCCCCAACACCAGTCGCTTCATATAAACGCATATTATTGGCATTATTTCTGGCAACATTAATATGGCGGTTTATGGTAATGCGACTTCGAGCAAGGGTACGATACATATCAAGCCCCCATACTTCACCATAATGACGTGCCCGAATTGGTGAATTACGTTTCAGACGTTTAGCGCCATAGCCATAAAACCTGATGGGAGTATTACGAGAAAGATATTCAAGATTTGACAGAGCATCCCCATGATGGCGACTGATGCCACCAACAAAAGAAATATCAATATCTTTGGCAATATTCCCTATCAGCTCTAGAACTTTCGTGTCAAAACCGATGCGAAAATATTCTGAAGAAATCCCAAACTCCTGTAATATCGGCACAAAATGAGGGAAAGAGGTAAGGATAAGGTCATAATTTTCAAGAAATACCTTCGGTGGCAAAGGGCAAGCTATTTGTCCTACTACAAGCGGGATATCCTTTCGAAGTTGTTTTAATACTGGGGGTGGGAAAAAACTCAAATCTTGAACATAGAGGACATCCGGTTGCATCTCCTTAATCTGAGCTACTGCTATATCAAATAAACCAGACAAATTAGAGAGCAATCGACCAACTATCGGAACCCGATAACTTCGAGGTGGAAGGCCTAAGCTACCGAACCGATATCCCGCTTCTCGAGCCCATGCGGACTGTAGGGGGCCACAATTAACAATAATATCATTGGCAGCAACGCCTAACGAATTAAGATGACGGCTGTAAAAATCAGAGGTACCAAAACATTTGCTAAGCAAAAAAACAAGTTGTTCCTCATATACTTTATGAGATAAGCCTTTAGACTCACGGTAACATGACTTAAGAAAGGCAGGATAATAGGTGTCAATAATCACAACCTTCATATTCGCCCCCTTTGCAAAGACCGCCACAAACTAATATAGATAAGCCTTGGCAGAAGAGTTAACCTCTCAATAACACTATTTACCTGCCACCAAAAAAGAAACACAGCAGGAAGATACGCAGGAGATCTAACAGAAAACAATTTACTCCAAAAACTGTTTACCCGATATAAATGACCAGATTCTTCGGCAGACAGAACCACGGAATCCTCACTAACCAAAAGCTGATAGCCAGCCTTTCGCACTCTTATAGACAATTCATAATCGGCTAAATAATGCGGTAACCAGCTCGGCTTCATTGTGCCAGCCTTATAAAAAGCAGCCACAGGAAACAAAACCCCTCGGCTACTCAATGCATCAACCTCATGAACATCTCCAGAATCGAATTTGCGCTGCGACATTATTTTTAGTTTATCGTGCACCAGAAAGTGCCGTGTATCTATCAACGCCCCAATTGAAATGACAAGATCTTGATTATTCTCATCATAAACTATACTACCAACTGCTGCTGCTGGTGCTGGTGCTGGTGCTGGTGCTGGTGCTGGTGCTGGTGCTTGAGCCCGAGCCCGAGCCGTAGTTAGTAAACTCTGCACAAAGCCCGAATCAAATAACGTATCATTGTTAGCAAACAGCACCCAGTCTCCCTTCCCTGCCCGTTGAAGTATAGTTTGCAAAGCAATTTCAATAGCTCCTCCCCACCATAAAGAACCATCACCTTTTACAACTGATACATCATCCTGCCCCTCAAGAAATACACCTGTACTATCGGTGGAACCATCATCTATTACATAAATATACAATGACTCATCCACCTGTTGAGCACGTAAACATCCTAAAAATTTTTCGGTCATAGCCAAACGATTAAAAACAGGAATCAAGACATATGCTGACACACGGACTCCTTATTTAATTCTTAACTCAATCATGAGACTATCGCCATACCCAACAACATCAACTAAACGGTTTATTATCGAAAGAGAAGTACATACAAAAAAATGAAATATATCTCGTACAACACCTCTCAACGACCAAGATCTATCGGCAATATCATCTTCTATATCCGAGACAACCGGAGCAGGGCGTACTGTCCAAAGAGTTGTAGGTACACCAACAACAGCTTTCTCTCGAAGAGCTCGAAGTTGTAATATTGTCCATATATTTGGGGTAATCGTTTTTTGTCTGACAACTCGATAACCTAAATGGCTAGCAAAACGTGCAAATCCTTTGGCATTAAAATGGTGTTGATGGTAAGGAATATGCCAATTAATCCACTTTTTGCCAAATAACAAGCACCAGAATGAACGTCGATTTGGGAAAGTTATAGTAAGCCGTCCACCCGGTTTAAGAAATTTTTTCACCGCATGTAATATCTCTCCCGGCTCCGGGATATGCTCGATAACCTGATTCAGAATTATTAAATCAAAAAGTTGCGATGATAATGGTGCATCCTCTAAATTGCCCATATGAATCTGCAACCCCAGTTCATCGGCAATTCTTTGCACATTCGGATCAGCTTCTATCCCAACCGCTTTAGCGCCGAAGGCCCTGGCTTCCAAGAGAGACAAGCCACTACCACAGCCTATATCAAGCATTAATTCTCCAGGAGAGACACTATACTGACCCTGGTTATTTGTTCCTTCCCACCAACGACGCAACCGGGCGGCTAAAGAGGCGACCCCATCGGCTTCTCTAATAAGTGTCTGAGAATCAATATACTCGCGGGGATAATATTCTCCGTATAATGAAGGCAAGTCAGACTCTGATAAACGGGGTAAGGTCATAAAATGATTGCACGAGTCACAACGAACAATTTCCGATGACTCAGGGAAACCGTAGCGGTCATCGAAAGCAGTCCTAACAAAGGTATTCTCCACGGAGTCACAAACGGGGCATTTCACAGCTATTGGCGAGACTTCTTTTTGCATTATTTTTCAGAGATAATGTAGCTTACGTTTATAAAATTTGCAATTGGAGAGATAATATAAAATCTACGATATTAAACAGAGTAATAGTTCACCAGCACTTCATCTCAGTTCGTTTCTGCGTTCTCACGTACGGGGAGTACAGACTCGAAGGCCGAAACAAACGAATCTAAGGCACTGGAGAACTATTACAGTACTGAGGCAGCATAAAATCTTAGCGTCCCTTGTGAACTGTTACGAAATAGATATGACTAACTACAGGTAATTACAAATATCACCAATAGTATTACACACCCGTTCCACCTCGTTTAATGTTGTGCCAAACGAAATAGGTAGGCTTAATTCGGTGGCATGCAGCTCTTCCGCAATCGGATAAGTTCCAGACAAAATTCCTTGCATGGCATCCTGACGATGGGGCGGAACCGGGTAATGGATTTCTGTTTTAACGCCCCGATCAAGCAATAATTGACGTATGGTATCACGTTGCTTATGTCTGATAGCAAAAATATGAAAAACATCAAATTCATCAGCACAACGACGGGGCATAACGACATCATCAGGCAAAGAAGTAAAATAGTATTCAGCAAGATTACGTTTATGTTCTGTAATTTCGTCCAAATATCGAAGTTTTACCCGCAATAATGCTGCTTGAACCTCATCTAATCTTGAGTTTATCCCAACGTAACGATTTACATATTTCTTATTTGAGCCATAATTTCTAAGATGCCGTACTCTTTCCGCAATTTCATCATCATCTGTTATTATTGCACCGGCATCACCAAAAGCACCAAGATTTTTTGTAGGGTAAAAACTAAAGCATCCAGTATCACCGAAGGTCCCTGTTGCACGATCTGCCAGCTTTGCGCCGTGCGATTGGGCACAATCTTCGATAATGCGCAAGCCATGTTGCTCTGCAAAATTGCAGATTGCGTCCATCCGGCAGGTCTTGCCATATAAATGAGTAACACAGATAGCTTTAGTATTGGAGGTTAAACTATCTGCTAAACGAACCGAATCAATATTGTAAGTTCGAATATCCGGCTCAACCAGAACCGGGCGATGTTGAGCCCGAACAATCGCAAGGATAGTAGCAATATAAGTATTGGAGGCAACCAGAATATCGGATACTGGTGGTAAATCAAGTGCCTCAATGGAGATGGTCAAGGCATCCAAGCCATTTCCGACACCAAGACAGTATTTAGCTCCAACATAAGCCGCAAACTCATTTTCAAAGGCCGAAACCTCTTCACCCAAAACGTACCAACCAGAACGAATAACCTTGGAGGCGGCCTCTTCAAGTTCCACCATGAATCTTTCATTTGACGTATAAAGACTTTCGTATTCAATCATTGGGGTAGGGAATATCAATATAATCGTTTCTATCATAGGGCTCTGAGGCAAACACCATCAGAACAGCCCCTTTATCAAATTTCATGGTGTGCCAATCCCTTGGCTCAACTAACAGACCCACGTTGGGCCTGTCTAATATGATATTGTCGTTAATAACACCATTGTCCATGGTAATGGTCACCGTCCCATTTATGGCCACCAAAAATTGCCGTGTTCGGTGATGCCTATGTCCTCCACGAAGAGAATCATCGGCGCCAGTTATCCAGAAAAAACGCCTCACAGCAAACGGCAAAACATCCTGCATGACTGTTAATGCGCCACGATCATCCGTAAAATGTGGCAACACAATTTTTGAAAACACACTCGCCATCATTTATCCTTTCATGCTTAAAAAACAAGACCAACCTCCCTCTGGCAGCAGATATAAATCTACTGTTTCCGTGTATCAATAATGATATAACTATCCAGAAACACCCCATATAATGACAAACAGGCTGTCAAGCATAGTCGAACAACCTGCGGTGTTTGTCAAGATAGTTGTCGCGTTTCATCTCGCTCCACTATGACGCTCAGTTGGAGTGACGAACCGGATATGCTATGCCAGTGCTTTCCGTTGATCAGCGCACAAAGGTATGCCCCATAATAGAATGCAATAGATACTCATCGTCCGTCCTGAGCTCGTCGAAGGGTGAATGAGTTTAAAATTGTAGGTTGAAATTCATCCAACACCACACGCCATTTGCATTCCATCTTCTCTCAATTAACTACTTGATTATGTTATTAGACCTGATAGTATTTATCATGTTCAATGATTGAGCGGAATAACGAATTGAGCGCAGAAACAACATACAAATTACTAAAGTTGGTCAAGGACTGCCCACATATGAGCCAGCGAGAAATTGCCGCGCATATGGATATTAGCTTGGGTAAGACCAATTACTGTGTTAAGTTACTGATTAAAAAAGGTTATGTCAAGGTTAAAATTTTTTTACGATAATGAAAATAAAAAAGTGTATATGTATATGCTAACGCCACAGGGAATCGAAGAAAAAGTCAAGCTAGCGTACAGCTATCTGAAAATCAAGATGACTGAATATGAAGAAATAAAAAAAGAGATCACCAATCTCAAACTGGAAACAGCCCAATATGAAGAGCAGGGGAAATAACAATTGTTATGTTAGATCAACGCCCATGGTACTTGATTCATACCAAACCCCGCATGGAAAAACAGCCCAAGAAAAATCTCGATCGCCAAGGCTATGAAACCTATTTACCTATGATAATAACCCGCCGTCGGCGGAGTAGTTATTATATTATTGGATCTATAGCGGAGGTAATTAGTCTTGGTACTGTTGTACCATTTATCGGGGGTTTTAACTCAATCAGAAAAAGTATTCGAGATCAGATCATGATCACGTTATGATCGGATGAAACACTTTATAGCACTTGCTTGCGACTGGTTATTGATTATTTTATAAAAGAGTCGCTTTGAAAATATCAATTATCACAGTTTCTTTTAATAGTGGTTTGACGATACGCGACACAGTTGAGTCAGTTCTCGCGCAGAGTTTTACCAATATTGAATATATTATAGTTGATGGTGGATCGAGTGACGATACACTTTCTATTATAAAAGAATACGATAATAAAATAGCGAAGCTGATAAGTGAGCCGGATCATGGAATCTATGATGCCATGAACAAAGGTGTAAGTGCCGCGACTGGAGATGTTGTTGGTATCTTGAACTCTGATGATTATTTTGAACATGAGAATGTGCTTTCATATATTGCTGATACCTTCGATCAACATCCTGATGTTGATATAGTTTTTGGTGATGTTGTTTTTGTAAATCCGGATAATTTAAATAAAATTGTGCGGCATTATAGGGGGCTACGGTTTGCTGCCTGGAAACTGAGATTTGGATGGATGCCACCACATCCTGCAACATTTGTGAAACGTTCTGTATATCAAGCTTATGGGCTTTATAACTTACGCTACAAAATTGCGGCTGATTATGAGATATTTGTTCGGTGGCTTCTTGCCAACAGGTTATATTATTTCTATGTAAATCGAGTCCTGGTTCGGATGAGGACAGGTGGTCTCAGTACATCTGGATTGAGAAGTAGTTTATTACTGAACAGGGAAATCGTGAATGCGTGCAAGTCGAATGGTATTTACACAAATATTTTTCTTATTTTGAGTAAAGTTCCTTTAAAATTATTGGAACTAGTTCGGCGGACGGGGAGTGCTGATGAGTGATATCTATATTCTAGGGAGATGCCTTTCGAGGAAGTTGATTCCTGCGGCCTATACTATTCTCATTTAATCAATGACAATCGTTTACTTAAGTTAATTTGGCTAGGCCGATTTTCTTATGGGAGAGTTTATTCTAGTCCAAGTATATAATCCCACTGTTTTTCCTCAACCGGCATAACCGATAGTCGGTTACCTTTTCGAAGCAGTGCCATGCCGTCAAGCGGTAGATGTTGTTTCAGTTCCTGTAGTGTAATAGTGCGTTTAAATTTGCGTTGGTGCTGGATATCCACCATGTACCAGCGGGGGTTATCGGGATCATTTTTTGGGTCGTAGTAGTTTGTTTCGGGGTTAAAAGCGGTGTGGTCGGGGTAGCCTTCTTTGACAACTTTGGCGATGCCGACGATGCCGGGTTGTTTGCAGTTGGAGTGGTAGAAAAAAACCAGGTCGTCTTTTTTCATCTGATCCCGCATCATGTTGCGGGCTTGGTAATTTCTTACGCCATCCCAGTGTTCGGTTTTTTTTGGCATGGCGATGAGGTGATTGATGCCAAAGACTTCCGGTTCAGATTTCATTAGCCAGTAATTCATGATGTTGAGTTAATAGTCCGGTTTTATATTTGTTGTTGCTTATCTTTTGACGGGCTTCCTTTGACAGGCTCAGGACGAACGGAAGGGTGTTGTTATTTAAGGTTCTTCGTAGAACTGTGTGAACGCTACGGAGCCATATCCAGGTCACCACAGTAGAAAAGTATACTATTTCTAAAACCGCTAAATGAACGATAGCCCCTG
>VAOX01065803.1_pt1 | contig 70398 bp, 69 predicted proteins | sample 3393891 | NCBI WGS metagenome assembly VAOX01 (sample SAMN08290429, study PRJNA428436) | hydrothermal vent metagenome | isolation source: Deep-sea hydrothermal vent chimney | place: Indian Ocean: Southwest Indian Ridge | depth 2822 m m
CGAAGAAGAAGGTCGCGAAGAAGAAGGTCGCCAAGAAGAAGGTCGCCAAGAAGAAGGTCGCGAAGAAGAAGGTCGCGAAGAAGAAGGTCGCCAAGAAGAAGGTCGCCAAGAAGAAGGTCGCGAAGAAGGTCGCGAAGAAGGTCGCGAAGAAGGTTGTCAGGAAAAAGATGGCTTTGCGGGTGAGACGTTAAATTACATTCTATATATTTAGAATAGACAACGTACTCATGTCTTCACACCTGAATTACATCTATGGTCTGCATGCGGTGCAGGCAGCTCTGGAAAAGGAACCTGAGACTGTCTCGGCTTTGTGGCTGGAACATGCTCGCCGTGATGCGCGGGCGCAGAAACTCACGACGTTGGCGCGGGATGCCGGTATCGAGATCAAAAAGGTCAGGCGGGAGGAACTGGATACCCTGGTGGGGGAGGTTCGTCATCAGGGGGTGGTGGCGGCGGCTACGGCAGTTTCTGCCAAGGATGAGGCATGGCTGAAAACCTTTCTGGCAACGTTACAGGACCCCCCCTTTTTGCTGATTCTGGATGGCGTGACTGATCCGCATAATCTGGGTGCCTGTTTGCGTACGGCGGATGCGGCCGGTGTGCATGCGGTAATTGCCCCACGCGACAAGGCTTGCGGTTTGACGGGGACGGTGCGCAAGGTGGCCTGTGGCGCAGCTGAAACCATCCCTTTTGTGCAGGTGACGAATCTTGCCCGCAGCTTGCGCATGTTGCAGAAACAGGGTGTCTGGTTGACCGGTGCCGATGCTGAAACCTCGCAGGATATTTATGTGACTGATCTGCGTGGTCCGTTAGCGCTGGTGATGGGGGCGGAGGGCAGTGGCTTACGACGGCTCACGCGTGAACACTGTGATCAACTTATCCGTTTACCCATGCGTGGCAGCGTGCAGAGCCTCAATGTGTCAGTTAGCACCGGAATCTGTCTTTATGAAGCCTTAAGACAAAGAAAGAAGAAAGAAGAGTAAAGGGGAAAATACAAACCGCTTGCCTTCATCCCCTGTGCATGCAGGGGAGGGCAAGAGCATAGTAATTCCCGTTCGTTTTTGCATCGTTACCCCGCGCACTGGTTTTGCACTGTGGTGGTAGATTTTTTAACCGTTATTGTGTCCAGCTAAAGCCCCGGCTTCTATGCTGAGCCTGCTCATACACGCCATGGAACCTCGGAAGTGAGGCTTTAGCCTCGCCCGACACGACGAGCAAAACCGGCATGAGATGAAAACGCAAGGCTGCGAACGGAGGATGATGCCTTACGCTCTGATTTGGTATATCAAGGGAATTACTATGTTCTTATCTTGCTAGTTGGTGTTTTTATCTTGTATCTTTCCTTTGTTTTAAGTAAAATCGCCGTTTTTCAACGTCCAGGCTCGGTTTATGCGGGGTTTGGGTTTATATAATATTATTTTAACTCCTTGCCTTATCGCAACGTCGAAAGGCTACAACCCGAAGGGAGCAGTATGAGACACTACGAAATCGTGTTTCTGGTCCACCCTGACCAGAGCGAACAAGTTCCAGGCATGATCGATCGTTATCGCACCACGATTGAAGGCAAAGCCGGCAAGATTCATCGTCTTGAAGACTGGGGTCGGCGTCTGCTGGCTTATCCTATCCAGAAAATTCACAAAGCTCATTATGTATTGATGAACATCGAGTGCAGTCAGGAAACCCTGAATGAATTGGAAAGCGCTTTTCGTTTCAATGATGCGGTCATCCGTAATCTGATTATCCGCCGTGATGAAGCGATTACCGAAGAATCGCAGATGGCGAAAAAAGACGAGCGTGAAGAACATTCTCCTCGTCCGGGGCGCAGTGCAACACCCGCCGCCGCACCAGCCAGCGAAACCCAAACCACGGCTGATTCGAGCGAGAGCGCACCGGCAGCTACGGCAGACAAAGTCGAGCTTGCTGCTGTTGCGAGCGAAGCCCCGTCGGCAGATGCGACTGATGACGTCAAACCGGCAACCGAAGAAGCCTGAGTTTGCGCAGATTGCGTAACAATATATTTAGAGGAATTTGAAAATGGCACGTTTTTTTAGACGCAGAAAGTTCTGTCGTTTTACTGCAGATGGCATCAAGGAAATTGACTACAAGGATCTGGCGCTGCTCAAAGCCAATGTTACTGAAAGCGGCAAGATTGTACCCAGCCGTATTACCGGCACCAAAGCGCGCTATCAGCGTCAGTTGGCTACCGCAGTCAAGCGGGCGCGCTATCTAGCATTGCTGCCTTATACCGATTCACACAAGTAAAGGTATTGAGCTTCTGGCTCTTGGTTAAACGTACAGGACTGAAAGTACGCAAATGAACGGCTTGGCTGCCTATGTCATGCGGGGCCGCTTGCAGGCTCTGCTGGTTGCCTCAGGCTTGCTGCCGGTGGCTTTGATGTTGATGCCGGTGAGCTGGCCGCTTAGTTTTTTCAGTGGTGCTGTAGTGGGGCTGGTTACCCTGGTGCAGGGTCCGCGTGAAGGTCTGTTGGTGCTGGTGGGCGGCAGTCTGCTGATATCACTGCTTGGTTTTCTGGCTCCTGGCAACTCATTCGCGCTAATCGGTTTTGCCCTGTTGGCCTGGCTACCGGTCTGGTTTCTGGCTCTGTTACTGCGGCAAACGGTGTCGCTGAATCTAAGCCTGTTATTGGGTAGTCTATTGGGGATGATAGCCGTTGGCAGTTTTTTTCTGCTGACGGGTGATCCGGCTAACTGGTGGTATCAGCACTTCATCAACCAAGTGCTGCCGGTACTGGAAAAAGCCGGCATGGTCTTCAATAATCGGACCAAGCTGGAGGCTGAGTTGTTGAGAGCCAGTCATCTAATGACAGGTTCACTTTCAGCGTTCATGTTGCTGGGTGCTGTTGCCAGTTTATTCATTGCCCGGCGCTGGCAGGCCGGTTTGTATAACCCAGGCGGTTTTCAGGCCGAGTTTCATCGCTTGCGTTTTGGTGTAACAGCGGCGCTGGCAGCACTGGCGTTGTTGGCGGCCGTGCTGCTGGGTTCCAGTGTTCTGGGCAAAGGTGTCTGGTCAGATCTTCTGATGAACATCCTGTCGCCGGTGGTGGCGATTTTTTTGTTTCAGGGGCTGGCGATTGGACATGCTCTAATCAGGACAAGGTCGCTGAGTTCAACCTGGCTGGTTGGTTTATACATTTTGTTGCTGTTTGGGCTGCCGTTTAGTCCGGTACTGTTGGCCTTGCTGGGTATGTTTGATAACTGGCTGGATTTGCGCACTAAATTTGGGGGTCAAAACAAAGGGGAAGCGGGTTGAACCTGATATCCCTGATGTAGGATCTCCTTGAATATAATTTTAAAGATAAATTGAGGTATGTCGCGATGGAAGTGATTCTTCTGGAAAAAGTAGCTGGCTTGGGTAATCTGGGTGATAAGGTAATGGTGAAACCAGGATATGGACGCAATTTTCTGGTTCCATCCAGGAAAGCGGTGCCAGCGAACAAGGCGAATATCGAAGCCTTTGAAGCTCGTCGTGCCGAGCTTGAAACAGCCGCCGCAGAAACGCTGGCTACGGCTCAGGCCCGGGCAGAAAAACTGACTGCGCTGGCGCAGATAGTGATCAAAACCAACGCTGGCGATGAAGGTAAACTGTTTGGCTCAGTTGGGGTGGCAGATATTGCCGAGGCCATTACGGCTGCTGGTGAAGAAATCGCCAAGCGTGAAGTGAATATGCCGGAAGGTCCTATCCACATGGTGGGCGAATATGAGCTGGAAATCCAGCTGCATTCTGATGTGATACAAAGCGTCTCCATTGTAGTTGAAGCTGAGTAAGTACTAACTGGAAGTCGATGGAAAAGGTCCATCCCCGGACTTTTTCTATCCTTAAGCGAAAAACAGCGCTGTCTGTTTTTGTCTGCACTTTTTAGTTGCAGGCAGTAAATTTTTTCTGTCTGTGACAGCAACCTATTACCATCCTGCAGCCGTAGTGCTATCCTCTTCTTCTGTCGAAGCCGGCAAAGAACCGGCACGGATCCGGCATCATATATAGCAATAATCCTTTGTGCAGGATGCACCTTGAGTAATGCGCTGTTCCAGGTGAGCCACAACCGGCTTCTTGAAACGCTTTGTCCGTAAACTTGGGCTACATCAACCGTATTGTCTATCTGGAGTGTTCATGCAAGAGATCGCTTTTTCTGATCCGGGGCCCGAAATGGAAAACGATGCGCTACGCATGCCACCGCATTCCATTGATGCGGAACAGTCGGTGCTGGGTGGTTTGATGATCGATAATTCCACCTGGGATCAGGTGGTTGAGTTGATAGCTGAAGGAGATTTCTACCGTCGTGATCACCGGCTGATTTTTCAGGCTATTGCCACGCTTGCTGAAGAAGATCAGCCCTTTGATCCCATAACGCTGAAAGAGTGGCTGGCTGGGCACGGCAGGCTGGATGAAGTGGGGGGACTCGCCTACCTGGGTACGCTCTCCAACTATACGCCTACGGCAGCCAATATTGCGGCCTACGCAAAAATTGTGCGCGAGAAAGCCGTGCTGCGCAACCTGATTCGGGTGACTACAGATATCGCCAATACTGCCTATCATCCTGAGGGACTCAATAGCGATGAAATCCTGGATATAGCTGAAAAACAGGTGTTTGATATAGCTGAGAGCGGTGCGCGTGCGCGTTCCAACTATACCGGGATAAAGACCTTGTTGACCAAGGCGGTAGATCGGATTGACAAACTGTATCAAAACCCGTCTGCCTATACCGGCATTCCCACTGGCTTTACCGATTTTGATGACAAGACATCGGGCTTGCAGAATTCAGATTTAATTATTATTGCCGGACGGCCGTCGATGGGCAAGACGACCTTTGCCATGAATATCGTCGAAAATGCAGCGATCAAAAGCGATTCAGCAGTCGCGGTCTTCAGTATGGAAATGCCGGGTGAATCACTGGTGATGCGCATGCTGTCTTCTCTCGGTCGTATCGACCAACACAAGATCCGTACAGGTCAGCTCGATGATGCCGACTGGCCGCGTCTGACCTCGGCAATGGGTCTTCTGAGTGATACAAATATTTTTATTGACGACACGCCCGGCCTTAATCCAATGGAAATTCGTGCCCGTGCCAGGCGCATTAAGCGAGATCATGGCAGCCTGGGTCTGATCGTGATTGATTACCTGCAATTGATGCAGACCCACGGTAGCAAAGAAAACCGGGCTACCGAGATTTCTGAAATATCGCGTGGACTAAAAGCCCTGGCCAAGGAACTGAACGTGCCGGTGATCGCGCTGTCACAGCTTAACCGTGGACTCGAACAGCGGCCTAACAAACGCCCGATCATGTCGGATCTGCGTGAGTCGGGCGCGATTGAGCAGGATGCCGATTTAATCGTTTTCATTTATCGTGATGAAGTTTATAACGAAGAAAGCCCGGACAAGGGCACGGCAGAAATCATCATCGGCAAACAGCGTAATGGCCCCATCGGTATGTCGCGCCTGACCTTCATCGGTCAGTACACCAAGTTTGAAAACTTCATCTCGAACGATGCCTATGAGGGAGACTATGCATGAGTCGCGCCCCGCTGGCGCGGATTGATCTCTCTGCCCTGCGTCACAACCTGGCGCAGGCCAGGCGTTATGCCCCCGATTCAAAACACCTGGCGGTAATCAAGGCTAATGCCTATGGCCACGGCATGTTGCGTGTGGCACAGGCGCTGGAGGCGGCGGATGCTTTTGCTGTAGCGCGTATTTCCGAGGCCATGCGTTTGCGCGAGGCGGGTATTCACAAAGATATTCTATTGCTTGAAGGGGTTTATAACCGGGATGAGCTACGACTTGCGCAGCAGCAACAACTGCAACTGGTAGTGCATCAGGCCGAACAAATTCAGCTATTGCAGCAACTGACGGGTGATTCGCTTCGTGTCTGGTTGAAGATTGATACCGGCATGCAACGGTTGGGCTTTCGTCCCGAGCAGGTCGTATCCGTATATCGGCAACTGCTCGAATGCACCAGCGTTAAGGGTGCGCCCGTGTTGATGACGCATCTGGCCAATGCGGATGATCGCAGCAGTACCGGTACTGAAGAGCAATGCCAGCGTTTTGAGATTGCAGTTGCAGATCTCGAAGGCGAACACAGTATTGCCAATTCTGCTGGTCTGCTGGGTTGGCCGACTACGCGCCGTCATTGGGTGCGTCCGGGAATCATGCTCTATGGCGCGTCTCCTTTCATCGATAGTCCGGCTGCGAACTGGGATTTACGGCCGGTGATGAGCCTGGGAACTCGATTGATTGCGATCAATGAATGTAAAAAAGGTGAGGCAGTAGGCTACGGTAGCCGTTGGCGCTGCCCCGAGGACATGCGCATAGGCATTGCCGCGATCGGTTATGGCGATGGCTATCCACGGCATGTACTTGATCAGACGCCGGTTTTAGTTAATGGTCAACGTGCAGGTGTCGTCGGACGCGTGTCTATGGATATGTTGGCTATCGATCTGCGCAGCTGTGGTGAAGCAAAAATGGGCGATCCCGTACTGCTTTGGGGAAAGAGTCTTGAGGGTATTCTTCAACCCGCCGAAGAGGTAGCGGAAAAGGCCGACAGTATAGCCTATGAATTATTTTGTCATGTGACTTCACGGGTTGATTTTATCTATCAGGATTAGCGTGTGGAAAGCCTAAATTATTTTGCTTGAACCCGCGTTCCAAATACCCGGTTACGTGTGAATTTTCAGACTCGTGCTGAGTCCCTTAGACAGGCTCAGGTCCTTCTACAGGCTCAGGATGAACGGTAATGCCTGAAATGAACGGGTATCTGGATCAGCAATGAACCTAAAGTAAGTGGTTGGATGCCGGGCTCCCACTCAGTCTGTCCGGTTGGCGGAGATGACAGTCCAGCGCATAGGCACCCGGCAATCACGCTCACCAAATAGTGTTTTTAGTCGGCCTATTACATTATTTACTACATCGTCGATAGTCATGTCCCCTCGTTGTTCTATTTCGAGGCGCAAGGGCGAGCCTGTTACCATGCCTAATGCGGCGTTCTTTGGCCGGGAAAAAACGCACTCATCATCAAGGGTCGTAAACTTCACATCGGTAAAACCGGATTTTTCCATATCGTCGCGGATTTGCGTCTGATCATGGTAACTAAACGGGAGCTGAAGAAAGGCGGGGGCATCGCCGTCGAAAAGTTCAGCCAGCATTTCGTTGATGACCTGCGGCAAGGGGTTGTGTTCCAGCGCATCCCAGATACTGAATAGCAGACGACCACCCGGGCGGAGTACGCGATGCGCTTCGTGAAAAGCCTGAAGTTTGTCGGCACAGAACATAATTCCAAACTGGCAGGTTACAGTATCGAACTGTTGGTCTTCAAATGGTAGTGCCATAGCATTGGCAACCTGAAAGCTGATATTTTCCGAGGGTAGAAATTTCCGCTGTGCGTGTCGGAGCATGTCGTCGTTCAGATCACTGGCGGTAATATGCGTCTTGTCTGGCAACTGGTCGCGCAGGTGGCGGGTTGCAATGCCGGTGCCTGCGGCAATTTCCAGAAGTTGCTGTGTTTGACCATCGGCAATGCGTGCAGCGAGATCTTCGGCGCAAGGGTGGAAGAATATCGGCCCAAGATAATGATCATAATTTTCCGGGATGTTGCCGGTAAACGCACTGTAGATATCCGTCATGTTAAACTCTCCTTTTTATGAACGATAGCCAGAATACAGTAAAATGTCGAGAATCGCGCCTGGCTATCTGCCCGATCGATTCTTTTGCAAGGATGTGAGCGGAACGAAACATGCGAAGAATCAGGTTGCCAATAATAGAAAACGGGATGGAAATGTGTGTTGTCGATAGTACGCGGGAGTGGGGATTTTATTTGGAAGAATCCTTTTCTGTTTGTAGTTTGCCACCAAACCAGAATTCAATATTCTTGTCCAGAAATTCCCGATAAGGTACATAGTGCGAACCGTCACAGGAAAATGTCAGGCCGACGATGCCGTTAATGATATTAAACGAAGATGAGCGCAAATAGATAGTTTCATCCGCGTTGCGCAGCTCTTTAAACAGGTTCAGTACCCGGGCAATGTCATCGAGGCTGACCTGGGCGCGCTCACTGAGTGGTTGGTGGGGATAGGCCAGGCAGCGATCCGGATTGGTCAGTTCATCTACCGTATTTATATGATAAGTGTAGGGATCCGTCATCGACCAGAACGAGGTTCGGGAACTGGAAAAATGAATCTTGGTGTGAAATATGCCGTGATGCTGCATCATATCGATGATGATGTCAGTAACATCATTCAAACATCGATCCATGGCGCTTAACGCCCGTTCCTGCATAAACAGCGTGCTACGGATGGCCGGATCACCCTTGTATTGTTTCCACTCCTGTTTTTCTTCTGCCGCATTTCGTTTGGATGCAGGCAGATCATCCACATCAAAATCAGCGGCGATAAAGCCTAATACCATCATACCATCGCGCACGGGATGCATGACGCTGATGCAGAATTTCATGGTCTGGTGGCTTATATAAACCTGGGAAACGGTATATCCCTGATAAGGCAGGCTGCTTTTATTGAGATAGGGACGATCCGAGAGATTTGTACCACGCCAGTCCGAATTCATCTGATGAGCATTAATATTGGATGAAATCAGATGGCCATCTATATCCACGGCATAAATCAGATGACAATGGGGCAGTAGCGGGATGTTCTTTTGCAGCAGCACATCAAGCCTGTCGAGGTCATTCCAGTCCGTTACACAGGCATGAGCCAGCTCGGCCATTGGTTCGGCAGTCAGCAGACGCAAGGTCTGTTTTTTTTCACGAATAGTTTGTTCAAACCACGACATAATCAGCTTGCTATCTATCAATATCCTGTTTTATTAAAAGAGACATTATGCCACCAGCGATGATGCGATATGCTGACTTTGCTCACGTAATGATGGATGGGATAATAACAATATAAAAGACAAACTGTGCTACATTTAGTTGCCAAATAAAACTGGAAAATTTTTAATTTTATGTCCCGATCCCGAACCGTATTCAGCTGTAGCGCCTGTGGTGGCGAAAGCCCCAAATGGGTGGGGCAGTGTCCAGACTGTGCCGCCTGGAACACGCTGACTGAAGTAGTGACCATGCCGCCATCAAAGACCAGCACCCGTTTCAGTGGCTTTGCCGGTAACGGCGGTGCCAGCGTAGTGCAACGCCTGCAAGAGATTGAGGCCAATGATGTGCTGCGTCAGAAAACCGGGATTGCTGAATTTGACCGGGTGTTGGGGGGAGGGCTGGTGGCTGGATCGGTGGTTTTGATTGGTGGCGATCCGGGCATAGGCAAGTCCACCCTGTTGTTACAGACGTTAGTGGGGATGGCCGCGCAGGATAATGCGCTTTACATTACCGGTGAAGAATCTCCGCAGCAGGTTAGTTTGCGCGCTCACCGACTCGGCCTGTCCACGTCGGATCTGAAAATGCTGGCAGAAACCCGGATTGAGAATATTCTTGCCGTGGCACAAAAGGAAAAACCGCAAGTGATGGTGATTGACTCCATTCAGACGGTCTATACCGATCTGATTCAGTCTGCGCCGGGTGCGGTCGCGCAGGTGCGTGAAAGTGCCGCCCAGCTGGTGCGTTACGCCAAGCAAACGGGCACGGCCCTGTTTTTGGTGGGGCATGTCACCAAGGAAGGCACCCTGGCCGGGCCGCGGGTGCTAGAGCATATGGTCGATACTGTGCTCTATTTTGAAGGTGACAGTGGCAGCCGTTACCGGCTGATTCGGGCGATTAAAAACCGTTTTGGTGCGGTCAATGAGCTGGGTGTATTCGCTATGACCGATAAAGGACTCAAGGAGGTGGCCAATCCATCGGCTATTTTTCTTTCCCGTCACGAGGATGAAGTTCCTGGCAGTGTGATTATGGTAACGCTAGAAGGTCGACGACCCCTGCTGGTGGAGGTACAGGCGCTGGTGGACGAATCCCATCTTGGCAATCCGCGGCGGGTCACGACCGGGCTGGAGCATAATCGTCTGGCTATGTTGCTGGCGGTTTTGCATCGTCACGGCGGCATTGCCACTTATGATCAGGATGTTTTTGCCAATGTGGTCGGCGGTGTGCGAGTGACGGAAACCGGGATCGATCTGGCGGTCGTGCTGGCGTTGGTATCAAGCCTGCGCAATCGCAACCTGCCGCAGGACATGGTGGTGTTCGGTGAAATTGGCCTGGCCGGGGAAATTCGTCCAGTGCCCAATGGCATCGAACGCTTGCAGGAAGCCGCCAAGCATGGTTTCAAACAAGCATTGATACCCAAGGGCAATGCCCCACGCAAGGCTGTGCCTGGTATTGATGTGATGACAGCATCGACCCTGGCCGAGGCGTTGGCAGCAACGTCCTAGTAAAAAATGGAGCCCCCCCAGCTCTGCTGGGGAGGCAATCACAGTTTGACAGTAACGGGAATCTCATAGTAACTCCCAAGCGTGAGCCGCCAAGCAACACGCAAAGGAGAAACCATGAGACAAGTAAACAGTTTAAATCACACGCGCTGGAGTCTAAGTACCACGTAGTATTTATTATTTATTCCGAAATATCGAAAAAAAGACGATGTTTGGTGAGATTAGAAAGGAATTGGGAGAGGTTTTCCATTCGCTATCCAGGCAAAGAGAGAGTGTTATAGAGGAAGGACACCTGATGCCAGATCATGTACATTTTATGATATCGATACCGCCGAAGTATTCTGTTTCGCAGGTGATTGGTTTTATCAAAGGGAAAAGTGCAATCCATATTGCAAGAAAGTATGTTGGGCGTAAACGGAACTATGTTGGTTAGCACTTCTGGGCAAGAGGGTATTTTGTATCAACAGTGGGTCGGGATGAATAAGTGATTAGGGAATATATACGGATCAGGAATTTAAGTTTGAGCGATTTCCTTATCAAGTTTTTTTTGATTAAAAACAAATCACTCTGCCCCCTTAAACTTGCTGTTCCTGATTGGTAGGGTTTCAAAATAACGATGTTATATCGGTTGAAGTCCATTAGGGGTATGTCAGGAGGCTGACGATCAGATATAGAGTCCCTGCCTATAAAGCTAATTATGATTTAATATAAAAACAATTGATTTGATATTTATTATTATAGCATAGCAATATACACTATTGACTTAGGTGTCATTAGTTCAAATGGATTAGGCTGGTAAGTTTGTAACATTTATCTTGCGTAGCATGTAAATGGTTAATAAAAACTTCAATAAAAACAGGGAGTTGTAAAATGAACAGATTCAGTGTCAATGGTATTCTTGAGCCTACCGATAGCACCCCCATTACCGACCAGTACAATGGTCATTTTCTAAAAATCAGTTACATCCAGGAAATAGCAGGCAAGCCTGTTTATAGTAAAGACCGTGTCGATGTCGAAGATGATGGTAATTTCAGGTTCTTTATTCCTAAGTCCGATCTGGTTGAAAATGAACAGGTTAAGGTAGAGGTTTATGCACCTGATGGTGAAATGCTCGGTCGGCAGAATTACAGCTATGGCAGTTTAAAAGCTTCATTTATATCTGAAACTTCAGATGATAACAGTAATCTATTGCGTATTTCAGTTAACCCAAAAATCATCAAATTTAATCAATCGAATCCAGTCGTTACCGTCAATAAAAAAATAACGGGTAAAGTTATTGATACCTCGGGTGAGAATCGCTCCTCGGGTTTACAGGTTATTATTATGGCAAGTAATGATGCTGATGCAGAATATAATTCTGACAGCTTTGTGCCGGTGTTTTCCGCAATCACCAATAAAGATGGATATTTTTACGGAGAGATTGATAACAAGGTTCATCAGCAGGCGTATGGTGTCATAGCCGGACTGGAAGATCAGCCTGTTATCATTCACCTGGAGTCAAAGAAATTTCCAGATAATATTATATTGCTTGCTGATTTAACCGGCCTACCTGAAGATCTTGCGGATAATACGGTGGTACCTACACTCCCGGATTCCACTGATCTAGTTAATTCTTCTGCTTTCTCACAGGATCTGGGTGGTAAATGTGTCGATTTCACCATACCAAATCGTACTCTGGAAGAATTCAGTTTTTATCAGACTGTAAGAACCACTGAACCAGAAATCAAAAGCTATACCATTAATTCACAACAGAGCCAGGATTTAAAACGGCAGTTTTTTGATATTTCAGATAGTCTTTTTATCCTGTTCACTAAAATGAACAATTCATTCAGCACATTCTCTGTTACTTCTTATGAAGTTGCTGAATCTACCACCACGAATGATCTTAATCAGGCAATTGATCTGAAGAAGGGTATTGCAGCAGGGACTGAATCTGCTTCGACCACAAGAGTAAATACCAATATGGCCGCCGTACCCCGTTATAACCTTAAACTGGTTGCCACGAATAATGCCCGTCTCAAATTTGACGCCAATGAGCTGTTGAAATTTGAAAGGACGATGACTTTTGTCGATATTGTAAAAATATTTGCCGAACAGGAAAAACGCAGAAAACAACTCAACGCATTACATCGTAAACTCGCTGCTGCCTACTGTGGTAAAAAAGGGGTTCAGGAAGCACAGAGCTATTGCGATGGTATCGCCCTTAAAGATGATCTGAGCAGGAATACAATTCGCGCACTGATGGGGCATATCGAACAATATGAGTCCTTTGTTAAATCGGTTTCAACCTCAGTTGCTCTGTTTGATTCCTTTATTTCTGATATCGATGAGGCCATACGGCAGGAATATATCAGCGCTGACGTGCTGAACCTGCTGGAAGAAAAAACCCGGAGCCTGATAGAACTAATTGATACAAACACCAAAGAATCTCAGGATCAGGAGGAGGTTCTGGGTTATTTGCGTCGCGTTATAATTGAACTGGCTCAGGCCAAAGATTCCCGGTTGTCAGATTATGAGCCCTGTCCGCCCGCTACCAAAGCAGATACCATGGGCATCGTCTGTATGATACGGCAGTTTGAAGATACCCGGGAAACACTTCGAAACAAGTCGATATTTTCTCTGGGTGAAATTATCACCATTCGCGCCAGTTACGATATTTTTATTAACAGCATTACTTCATTCCTTAATCTGTTGGATGAATTCTATAGTTTTTACAAGTCATCCAACCGCCTGATGCTGGCGCTTGATGATGATTATTTTGTCGAAAACTACAGTGATATAAAAGATACACTCTTATCCACAAAACAGAGGATATACCGGGCTATCCTATTGATTGAACGAATCGAGCTCGAATACATTACCAATCACCCCGGTCGGCGTAATTTAACCGTTGAAACCGAAGTGGACTGGGATCTTACACCAACCGTGTACGAGAATACCACCATTGCCAATGGGCATATTCTGCATTTCAAACAGAAATGGAAGGCTGATGGCTATTCTCTGGGGGACTTACTGTATAGTCTGCCTTTGGCACCCTGTCAGGAAAAGAAGATTGCCATACTGGACTGGGATCGGAAAGAACAGGGTCGACGCATTGAAGAACAGGCCGTGATCGAACAGATCACAGCTAGTATTTCCCGTAATCGTGATATTACTGAAATTATGAATTCTTCATTGAATGAAAGTATGCGTGCCAGCTCCAGTAATTCTACCAGTTCCACCAGTGGAGGTTTTGGTGCCGCTATTGGAGGATTCTTTGGTGTTGCTTTTGGCATTGCCGGTGGAGTTTCTCATTCAGGTGCATCTTCCCGATCTTCCGCCTCACAGAATTCATCGCGAGACCTGTCAGCCAATGCCCTTAATCGCTTGAAGGATAATGTCTCTCAATCTGCCTCGTCTCTACGTAGTCAGCGCAATACGGTTATTCAAACCGTAGGCCAGAATGAAACTGTTATGGCGCAAACTGAAGTAATAAAAAATAATAATCACTGCCATGCGATGACGGTCGAATATTTTGAAGTTTTAAGACATTATGCCATAGAGCAGGAGATGGTTGATGTACAGGAATGTCTGTTTGTGCCTTTACCCATGAGTAATTTTGATCATAGTAAAGTGCTACGTTGGCGAGATACTCTGCGACGCTCAATTTATGGACGCAAGCTCAGGAGAGGTTTTGATGCCATCGAACGCATCAAAAATAATTATGCCAATTCTGATCTGCCACTGGGTACCTACAGCGAAGAAAATATTGAAGAATTCAACGGTTTCTTCACTATTTCATTTGAGTTGACCCGCCCATCGATTCCTGAAATTGATGAGGCGACCAAAACAGAGCGATATAACCTTAAAGCAGGGTTCCCCTGGTTTCCTGTGTTTATGGTTATACCTTATTCTGTAGAGCGGCCTTTGACTGAAGCCGAGAAGGATGCGATTTTTGAGCAGAAATATGCGGCAGATATTGTGCGTAAATTTATCGAGACACTACAGATAGACAGCATCGATGACAGTGGGGATGAGGTCACCATGGACCTTGATTTTACTATTTTATCCAGTTATCGAAGAGGTCGGCCCATGCGGGTGAATGTTGCCAGCAAGTCTTTGCAGACGATTAACCGTCAGCAGATCAAACATCTTCGTTTTAGAGCAAACACCAGCGTCAAAAATTCATCACGAATTATTTTAAGATCTGCGTATCTAAGCTATCGTACACTGCATTTGAATGAATATATCATTCGTAATAGCCGCATCAATAATGACATTATTAATACCGCACAGGTAACCTTTGAGTTAGGATTCCCACCTGTGATTACTATTGAAGAAAAGACAGATGCTGCATTAATGTATACGCCTCTAAACAGGCGAGAAACGCGTAACCCAAGAAAAGAAGACCGTGAAGCTGCCGAGGCGCTCATCAGCTTTTTAAATGAGCATCTTGAGCAGTCGCATAAAGTTATCTGGTCATCTATGGATTCCAGCCGTCTGTTTGGATTACTGGATGGATATATTGCGCCCAATTCGGGAGGCAAAAGTGTTGCCAGTGTGGTTGAAAATAAAATATCAGGCATTGTGGGTAATAACCTAGTGCTTAAGGTGGTGCCGGGTGAGCGCTTGGATCCGGTATTCAGGGGCGTTGATGACTTATCCAGTTATTATAAACCCACTACAAAACCGGATCCGTTTCGAATCAGCGTGCCCACTAAAGGTGTTTATGCTGAATCGATTATGGGTAAATGCAATAGCTGTGAAGAAATTGATGATACGCGGCACTGGCGTTTTAATGATGAGCCCTGTGGTACCAAACCCACGGATATCTCCACTTTGTCTACGGACTCTCGTAGAGCGAATCCTGGAAACCTGCAGCCTAAAGATCTTCCTGCTAATCTCATCAATATGCAGACGGCACCCACTGCACCGGATCCCACCAGCTTAAACGTTGCGCTGGATGCCATTACCAAAACTGGAATATTCAAGGATATCACCGGTCTGGAAGGTACCCAGCAAAATGCGATTAAAGCATTGCAGACAACTTCCAAGAGTGTCACTGATCTTGCCGGTATTGCTGCGGATATCCAGAAACAGCAGACAATGAAAAAGGATATAGGCAAAACACTGAATGTTATTAAGAAAGCCAAAAAAGATGCGCAGATAACACCGGATGAAGCCAAAAAACTTTCCTATAGTGCGCTTAAATCCATGGTTGGAGTGCCATCGGAGAAGCCTGGAAAGCTCACTGAGCAGAAAGAGATAAAACAGCTGATTGATGCTGAAGCAACCAAGAAGAATGCTAAAATCAAGATCAGTCGAGATGCAGAATCTATAGAAGTTGGCTCTGCATCATCCACTTCTGTCAGTACTACATCGTTTGACTATACAGTACCCGGTATCGTGCCTATTATTGCTCAACCCAGCAGTATGTCATGCTGGGCAACAGTTGCGACCATGCTCAAGTCATGGAAAGATTCGGTCAGTTATACTATCGAGGCTGTAGTTGATGAAGCTGGTGCTGAATACCGTACCATCTATGATAATAATACCGGATTGCCTCCTGACAAGGTTGATGATTTTGCCACGGCAATGGGCTTCAAGACTGAACCACCTATGAGTTATACCGTCAGTGGTTTCCGTGCTTTAATTGAAGACTTTGGTCCGATTATTGTTGTTGATGATGAGGATCTTAGTCCCAAATGGGCACTGCATGCACGGGTGGCACGGGGTATATATGGTGATGGCACACCGGATGGTACCTTTATTCGGGTTAATGATCCTGCTGGTGGTCGTCGATATACAGAGTCCTATACAGCCTTTATGAAGAAATATGAGGAGGTTGCGGCTATTTCGATGGTGCAGATAATGCATTATTGAGGAATGTGGGTGGCCTCTGGTAGATTAAATTCCGCAAGCATAAAACGACTATCATACTTTACAAATTGTCGTTGCATGTTAGTGGCTGATGGGTGTGGATTTACTATTGACAGGGAAGTTGGTAGCGTAAAACAAGATTAAGCCCTATCCCGTAAGACAGCTACCACAAGGACGTGGTGCCTGCCTCTCTCGACCCGCCAGTTCAATCACGTTATTCTTGTTCATAGTGGCGTATCCTCTTTTGGTCGCTTTAATGTCTAGTAACATCAAATCAACCAGATACGCCGCTTTTTTTCAACTACTTAAACACCAGATTCAGTTATAACTCTTCCATGTCTTCAATTAACCAAATACTTAAAAAATCAAACGGTTACAAAATATTACTATAATATTAACGGGATAGAAGTGAGTTAATTAAGTTATATGTCCTGGGTTTTATGAATGATTAATTAAGGTGTAAACCCGATGAATTAAATGGGTGATTTAAGACTGTTAAGGGGTTAAAGGGGTGTAGGCTGAAGTGTGTTGTTGCCCTTGTACGTATTGTATTCATGATGAGGTAACTGATGATTAAGGGCAGGTCGAAACTGGCGTGTGCTGTTAGCGCATTTTTTATACTTGTTGTGTTGCTGGCTATGCCAGCCTGCAGCAGGCCTCCAGCCTTGCAAGAGCTCGATGGCTTTGCCGAGGGTACGACCTATCACCTCACATGGTGGTCCGCACCAACGGTGCGTCCGGTTGCGCTGTCGGCTGAGGTTGATGCGGAGCTTGCCAACATCGACAAGGCGATTTCCAACTACCGGGACGATTCGGACATCGCGTTATTCAATCACCTGCGGTCGACGGACTGGTATCCTCTACCGCCCGCAGTGATTCATCTGTTGGGTATTCAACGTACAGTCTATCAAGCCTCGGGGGGGTGCTATGACCCGACCATTGCACCGCTGTTTGACCTTTGGGGGTTTCGCTCACACACGCCCCATGTCCCGCCTGCACGGGACATTGCGGCAGTGCTGGGTGAGATCGGCTTCGATCACGTACTAATCGATGTTGCGAAGAACCGTGTGCGCAAGACGTTGCCGATACTGACCATTGACATGTCATCGGTGGGCGAGGGTTACAGTATCTGGAGACTGGCGCATGTGCTTGATCGCCATGGGATACACAATTATATCGTTGAGTTTGGTGGTGACATGCTGGTCAAGGGGCACAAACCGGGGCGGCAGAAATGGCGTATCGGCATCGAGAAGCCAGTGCCCGGGCCGCTGACTCCACAGAAGATAGTGACAATAGAGGATGAAAATGGAGTCTCGATCAATACTTCCGGTACCTACCGGCGTTTTTTCGATGCCAATGGCAAGGTCTATTCGCACATTCTGGATCCCCGCACCGGCAGACCGGTGACGCACGATCTGGTTTCCGCTACCGTCTTTGATACCGATCCGAGAGTGGGAGATGCGTGGGCGACTGCGATATTGTGTTTGGGTGACGCACAGGGCATTTCGGTGGCACGGAACCACAATCTCAAGGTGCTGTTCATGCAGGATGATAAGGGGTCGCTGCGTGTCACCGAAAACCCGGCGCTCAGGCACAGTCATGCAGTGCACGTCGAGCAGGGGGACTAACAGGGGCACAGAGCCACGGGGGGGGGCAAAGGCGGAGGAGCACGATTTGTCTCACCCTTTGACCGCTGAAGCAGCATACGGCAACACCGCCCACTCTATGGTCAGGTTTTACGGACGCTTTAATTTTGTGTCTTTAGCCTTCCGTCATGATAAAATCGCAGCCTGATTTAACAGACACAGCAGCAGGGGTTAATTTATGGCCGGACATAGTAAATGGGCGAATATTCAGCATCGTAAGAAGGCTCAGGACTCTAAGCGGGGCAAACTGTTTACCAAGCTGATCCGGGAAATCACCGTGGCAGCGCGCATGGGCGGGCCGGATCCGGATTCCAATCCCCGTCTGCGAGCCGCTATCGACAAAGGCCTGAGCGGCAATATGACCAGGGACACCATCGAGCGCGCGATCAAGCGTGGCGCGGGTGCCAATGATGGTGAGAACTATGAAGAAGTTCGCTATGAGGGTTATGGTCCCAATGGTCTGGCGGTAATGGTGGATTGTCTGACCGACAACCATAATCGCACGGTAGCCGAGGTTCGTCATGCGTTTAGCAAGGCCGGTGGTAACCTTGGTACGGATGGTTCTGTGGCCTATCTGTTTACCAAAACCGGCAGCCTGAGCTTTGCGGCTGGCAGTGATGAAGAGCAGATTATGGACGTGGCGCTGGAAGCCAACGCCGATGATGTGCAGACCCATGAAGATGGCTCGATTGAGGTGTTGACTTCACCGGATGAATTCATGAACGTCAAGGATGCGATGACAAAGGCGGGGCTTGAGCCGGAAATGGCTGAGATAACCATGACCCCATCCACTTCCGTGGATATGGAATTTGAAGATGCCGAAAAGGTTATGCGTCTGGTAGACGCACTGGAAGATCTGGACGATGTGCAGAACGTCTACACCAATGCCGATTTTTCTGAAGAAGTCATGGCGCAATTACAGTGACGAGTAGCGGTTTAAAAGGCATCCCGCCACTAGCGATTAGTTACTAACCACTTTTTTATTTATGACTCGCATACTTGGCGTTGACCCTGGTTCCCGTTTAACGGGCTATGGCATTATTGAAATGCAGGAGCGCAAAGCCATCTGGGTGACCAGTGGTTGTATCCGGATGAAGACGACAAACCTGGCCGAGCGTCTGCGAGAGATTTGTGAGGGCATCCAGTCTCTGCTGGATGAATTTCAGCCCCATGAAATGGCGATTGAACAGGTTTTTGTTCACCGCAATCCGTCCTCTGCGCTCAAGCTGGGTCAAGCCCGTGGCGCAGCTATAAGCATGGTGGCCCTGCGTGATATTCCGGTGAGCGAATATTCGCCTACGCAGATCAAGCAGGCTATCGCCGGTCGGGGTAATGCAGCCAAGGCCCAGATCCAGCATATGACTATGAGCCTGCTCGGTCTCAGCAAACTACCCCAGGAAGATGCTGCCGATGCGTTGGCGGTGGCTTTGTGTCACGCCCACATCAACCAGAGTCTGGAAAAAATAGGCCGTCAGGGGCAGCGTGGCACCGCTCGGCGCAGTGGCCGCTGGCGAGAATCAGATCTGGTCAATATTAATGCGGAATATAATAAAAGGGGTATAAAGCGGTGATCGGACGTTTGCGTGGCAGAATTATCAGTAAACAGCCTCCAATGTTGCTGATTGAGGTGGGTGGCGTGGGCTACGAGGTCGAAGCGCCTATGTCCACTTTCTATCAGTTGCCGGAAACGGATGCAGAAGTCCTGCTGCATACTCACTTGATTGTCCGCGAGGATGCGCAGTTGCTGTGCGGCTTCGCCAGCGAAAGTGAACGGCAGATGTTTCGCAGCCTGATCAAAACCAATGGCGTCGGTGCCAAACTGGCGCTGGCGATTCTTTCCGGTATGAGTGCGATTGAGTTCAGCCGTTGTATACACGAAGAAGATAGCGTCACCCTGGTGCGCCTGCCAGGCGTGGGACGCAAAACTGCCGAGCGTCTGATTATCGAAATGCGTGATCGTCTGCCTCAAATGGAAACCCACACCGATGTGGATAGACGTGATAGCGCCGTGGTAGGTGTTGCCGATGCCAATCGCGAAGCACGTCATGCTCTGGAGGCGTTGGGATACAAACCGGCAGAAGCTCAGCGCATGGTACAAAAAGTGAGCGCGGAAGGACTCAGCAGTGAAGAGATCATCCGCGCAGCGTTGAAAGCTGCGGTGTCGCGATAATAACGAGCCTTCATCAGCTTAATTCCCTGTTAGCCCCTTATTGTTTGATAATTGGTACTATTGTAGTACCATATTGTCATGCCAAAGAAAATACGTGAGTTAATCTCAATGTTAGAAAAATCCGGTTTCGCCAATGAAGGCGGAAAAGGTAGTAATCGGAATTTTCTTCACCCTACTGACGTAAAAGTAACAATTTCAGGAAAGCTCGGTAACGATGCTCTTAGCTATCAAGAGAAGGAAGTTAAGTCAAAAATCGCAGAGGTTAAAAAATGAAAATTGCAGACCAATATATAAAGCTAGTAGAGTGGTCAGAGGAGGATCAATGCTATGTGGGTTCATCTCCAGGATTCATTGGCTCCTGCTGTCATGGCAAAGACGAAACCAAGGTCTATAAGCAACTTTGTAGTATTGTTGAAGAATGGGTAGATATTCATCAACAGGAAGGCATCCCCTTACCTGAGTCATTTGCTAGCAAATCATTTTCAGGAAAATTTGTTATTCGAGTAGGTAAAGATTTACATAAAGCACTAGCTATTAAAGCAGTTAAATCTGGTGAGAGCCTTAATCATCTTTGTACTAATTTTCTTCAGAACTCAATTACAAAATAGGCTAACAGATAACTCCAGCGGACAATTCAGAGCAACACTTGTTTTGCATTCGCAAAAACACGCCACTTTGAATTGCCGCTGAGAAAAGTGCTAGCTTGCGGCCGGGTCGTTTGTTTATTCATCCATGTTTAAGGTTTTAGCATTAAAGATTTGGGTTTCAAAAAAATATGATTGAACAGGACAGACTGGTTTCAAAAACACCATTGGATGGCGATGATGTTATCGATCGCGCCATTCGTCCTGTGCGTCTCGATGATTACGTTGGCCAGCCAGCGGTGCGCGAGCAGATGGAAATTTTTATCGAGGCTGCACGCAGTCGCAAAGAGGCGCTGGATCATGTGCTGATTTTTGGTCCGCCTGGGCTAGGCAAGACCACACTCTCTCACATTATCGCCAATGAACTGGAGGTGGAAATGAAACACACCTCGGGGCCGGTGCTGGAGCGGCCGGGTGATCTGGCAGCGATGTTGACCAATCTTGAACCCCATGATGTGCTGTTTGTCGATGAGATCCATCGACTGAGTCCGGTGGTAGAAGAGATTCTCTACCCGGCGATGGAAGATTATCAACTCGATATCATGATCGGCGAAGGCCCGGCTGCGCGTTCGATCAAGCTGGATTTGCCGCCTTTTACCCTGGTAGGAGCAACCACCCGCGCGGGCTTGCTGACCTCGCCATTGCGGGATCGCTTTGGCATTGTTCAGCGGCTGGAATTTTATAGTGCCAACGATCTGGTCAGCATCGTCAAACGTTCGGCCTCGATTATGAATCTGTATATTGACGAGGGTGGCGCTCTGGAGATTGCTCGCCGTTCACGGGGTACGCCGCGAATCACCAACCGGTTGCTGCGGCGGGTGCGGGACTATGCCGAGGTTAAGGCTGCGGGCAAAATCAGTAAAGAGGTGGCGCAGCGGGCGCTGGACATGCTGAACGTAGATGTCGAGGGTTTCGATATGATGGATCGAAAACTGATGCTGGCGATTATGGAAAAATTTTCCGGTGGCCCGGTTGGCGTGGATTCTCTGGCAGCGGCTATCGGTGAAGAACGTGGGACTATCGAGGATGTGCTGGAGCCTTATCTTATCCAACAAGGTTTCATCATGCGCACCCCGCGCGGGCGCACCGCAACCCGTAATGCCTATTTACATTTTGGTTTGAACATTCCCGCCTCATTGCGGGCTGCCGAACCGGCATCGCTGGATATGTTTTCAGCCGATGATGATTCTCATGATTGATAACAGGAACACGTTCCTTTGGCCGGTACAGATTTATTATGAAGATACGGATGCTGGCGGCGTGGTTTATTACGCCAACTATCTGAAATTTATGGAACGTGCCCGCACCGAATGGTTGCGCAGCCTGGGTCTGGAGCAGGATGAACTGATTGCCCGGGATTCGGTCATATTTGCTGTGCGTTCAGTGAAGGTGGATTATCTGCGTCCTGCCCGTTTCAATGAAGCCTTGACCGTCAGCGCCGAGCTGGTGGAGCAGGGTCGGGCGAGCCTGACATTTGAGCAGATCGTCCGCAGGGATAACGATGCGACAATCCTGTGTCAGGGACAGATCAAGATTGCCTGCCTTGACAGTCAGACTTTCAAACCGCGGCCATTGCCTGCGGGCATTTTTATAACGGGAGAATAGCGGTTGACTGAATTTTCGATTTCCCATCTGGTTCTGAACGCCAGTTTTGTGGTGCAGTTGGTGCTGCTGTTGCTTCTGGTGGTATCGCTGGCGTCCTGGACGGTTATTTTCCTCAAAAGCGCAGTGGTTAAAAAAGCCCGTGTGTCGGCGGAACGTTTTGAACGTAAGTTCTGGTCGGGCGCTGATCTGGGAGAATTGTATAAACGTCTGTCCAGCCTGCGTGGTCGCCTGACGGGCATGGAAATGATTTTCGAGGCGGGCTTTCGCGAGTTTATGCAATTACGTAAAAACACCCATGTTGAACCGATGGCGGTATTGCAGGGTGCGCAACGGGCGATGCGGGTGGCATTGAACCGTGAAATCGACAATCTGGAAATGAACCTGTCTTTCCTCGCTACAGTGGGTTCCACCAGCCCCTATGTTGGCCTGTTTGGTACGGTCTGGGGGATCATGAACTCCTTTATGGCTCTGGGAGCCGTTAAGCAGGCGACGATTTCATCGGTGGCACCGGGTATTGCCGAAGCCCTGATCGCTACCGCGATGGGTCTGTTTGCGGCCATTCCGGCGGTGATTGCCTATAACCGTTATTCCAACGATGTCGAGCGAATTATCAACCGGTACGATATTTTTGTGGAAGAATTTTCGACCATTCTGCAACGTCAGGTTCATAATTGACATGTATTATGCTCAGCCTATCCGACGTGTGCGTAAAAAACGCATGTCTGAAATCAATGTGGTGCCCTATATTGATGTGATGTTAGTGCTATTGGTGATTTTTATGATTACCGCACCGCTGCTGAGTCAGGGTATAAGCGTCGAATTGCCACAGACCCGCTCCAAACCCATTGAGCCAAAAGACGAAGTACCGATTATTGTTTCGGTGGACAGGGGCGGGCGTTATTATCTGAATTTGGGTGATAACCGTGATAGGCCATTGCAAACTGGTCAGCTGATGATCCGGATCAAGGCTGTGTTGAAGCATCGCCATGACAATACGGTGTATGTCAAAGGCGATAAAAATGCAAATTATGGCAAAGTTGTCGTTCTGATGGCCGTTCTGAAACAAGCAGGTGTTGATCAGGTTGGCCTGATCACGCGGATGTCCGAAAAATCAGGCGCGCATTAAATGTGGCAGCAAATTCGCAATAACCCGCGAGCGGCGGTACTGGCGGTTCTTGCGCATATCGTTTTTATCGCTATCCTGGTGCTTAGTTTTACCTTCAGTCGTGACGCAAGCAAAAGCGTGAAAGGGCCTGAACTGAAGATAATCAACGCCCAGGCTATTGATGAAAAACAGATCGATGCACGAATAAATCGTTTGCGTGATGCCAAAATGCGCAAACAGCAGAAAATAAGAGAACAGGCCTACAGGCAAAAGCAGGCGAGTTTGCATGAGCAGGCGCAGCGGGTAGAGAAAAAAAAACGCCTGGTGACAGAAAAGAAGGCTGAGAAAAGGCGCAAGCAAGAAGCGCTAAAACGCAAACAGAAAAAAGTGGCAGAGAAGAAACGTCAGGCACAGTTAAAGATAGAGCAGCAACGGCAAAAACGTCTGAAGGAAGAGCAGAAACGCCGCCAGGTAGAGCAAAAACGTATCAAGGAAAAGGAGCGTAAGCGACAGGACGATCTGGCGCGCCAGGAAGCAAAAATGAAACAGAAGCTGGCCGCAGATCACCGCCAGCAGGCAGCGGCTCGGCAACAGGCCAACCAGCGTGAGATCAGCAAATATTTGGGGCTGATCAAAAATGCGGTGACTCAATACTGGACCCTGCCTGCGCAGGAGGTAAAAGGTCTCCGTTGCGAGGTAAAGGTCAGGATTATTCCCAATGGTGAAGTGATCGATGTGCAGATCATAAAGAGCAGTGGTAATCTTGCCTTCGACCGATCAGTGGAAACGGCTGTTTATCGCGCAGCCCCCTTGCCGGTCCCGAGCCTTGACAGCGGCTTGTTTGACAAATTCAGGGAAGTGATCTTTTCATTTGAGCCGCGTGATATTTAAGTAAGGAAACATTGAATAAGCCGTTCGTGGTGAGCCCTGTCGAACCATGAACACCGAACACAATAAAATCAGCATCCTGGAAATCACACCCTTCGACAGGCTCAGGGTGAACGGAAAAAATCAGAATTTCCTCATGGAACCGGACATGCAGGTTGGAATGGGGAAAGTAAAGCACGCAGTCCGGTAGGATGGGTAGAGCAAAGCGAACATGCTGCGACCCTTTAATACCCCGTCCGCTTGCGGCGGGGTCGTGTAATCTAGTAGACAGTATAAATTGAAAAACAAAAGCGCATACAGAACATGAAAAAACAGTTATCTTTTATTCTTGGCCTGCTCATGCTGGCCATATCCCAGGCGCATGCAGTACTGACGATTGAAATCACCCAGGGTGTAGCTGGCGCAACGCCTATTGCCGTCGTGCCCTTCGCCTGGGCAGGTACTAATGCGCCACCGGAATACATGAATAAAATCATTTCGGCGGACTTGCAGCGCAGCGGTTTCTTCAAGCCTTTACCGGAAGGGGATATGATTGCCACGCCTAGCGAAGCCGGTAAGGTGGATTTTGCCAATTGGCGTGCTCTGAAAGTGGACTATCTGGTAGTGGGGAAAATGATCCCGCAGATGGATGGCAGTTTTCAGATTCAGTTTCAGTTGCTGGATGTATATAAAGGCAAGCAACTGGCTGGCTACAGCATTCGCAGTCGTAAGCCGAGCTTACGCATTACCGCCCACCAGATCAGTGATATCATCTACAAGACCATTACGGGTGTGCGCGGTGCGTTTGACACCCATATCGCTTATATTACGGTAACCAAAAACCGCAAGAACCAGAAACTCTATCGTCTGGCGATTGCAGACTCGGATGGGTTTGATGAGCAAATTATTTACGAGTCCACACAGCCGTTGTTGTCACCGGCCTGGTCACCGGATGGCAAGCGGCTGGCTTATGTTTCATTTTCTGGTGGCCGTCCAAAAATCTATATCCAGAATATCCTGACCCGCGAGACGGTAAAAATAAGCGATTTCAAGGGAATTAACGGTGCACCGTCCTGGTCGCCGGATGGTCGCCGGATGGCTCTGACCCTTTCAAAAGACGGTAATTCAGAAATATATGTGGTTAATCTGAAAACTAAAAAGTTCACGCGTGTGACGCATAACTATGCGATTGATACGGAAGCGACCTGGACACCGGATGGTCATGCGCTGATTTTTACCTCGGATCGTGGTGGTTCGCCCCAGCTTTACCGGGTGAGGCTAAACAAACAGAGTAAAGAAGCGGGACGGCCGCAACGTCTGACTTTTGAGGGTAACTACAATGCCCGTGCCTCGATTTCACAGGACGGTCAGCGCGTGGCTATGGTGCATCGGGAGCAGGGTAAATTCCATATAGCGGTATTGGAGCTGAAGACCGGACGGTTTCAGGTTCTGACTAAATCCAGGCTGGATGAATCACCCAGCTTTTCACCGAATGGTAAGATGATTATCTATGCGACTGAAGATAATTACCACGGTATTCTGGCCGAAGTTTCTGTGGATGGGCGGGCCCATCAGCGATTGAGTCTGCAGAATGGCGATGTGAGAGAGCCAGCCTGGTCGCCGTTTAAATAATTTAAGGGGCATCCTGAATGCGGGTATTAAACGTAGAGATGTAGAGGAAACTAACGTCAGATAATAATCTGAAAACATAAATTTCTGCATCTTTGAGTCCAAATAGCGTACATTTTATGAACTATACGCAAATGATGGTCTCTGGTGATAGCGGGTTAGGTGCGGCACGTTTATGCTAAATATGATTTAACAACGAGGGTGAAAAATTATGGGAAAAGGGTTTAAATATCTGTTCATCGCCGTTTTTGTCGTAAGCCTGGCCGGCTGTAAATTCAGTCCGGTAAAAAAACGGGTTAGCGGTGAAGATGCTGCTGCCCTTGCGGCCAAACAGCAAAAACAGAAAGAAGGCGAAACCGGTGCCCAGGATCAGCGTTATGGCGCTGAGATGGGAGAGTCTTTTGCCGGTCGGGAGCTGGAAGATCCGAATAGTCCGCTGGCTAAACGTGTGTTCTATTTTTCGCTGGACAGCAGCGCCCTGAGTCCGGAAGATCGTAATGTGCTATCCGCACATGCCAATTATCTTTCTGCGCATCCAAAAGTGTCCGTGGTACTTGAAGGCAATACTGATGAACGCGGCAGCCGAGAGTACAATATCGCACTGGGTGAACGCCGTGCCAGAGCGGTTGAACAGTTGTTGTTGGTTCAGGGTGTTTCTCCTTCACAGATGCAGGTAATCAGTTTTGGTGAGGAAAAACCAGTGGCACTGGGTCATAATGAAGCCGCCTGGCGACTCAATCGTCGTGTAGAACTTCTTTATTCAGGGTATTGATCATGCAGCGAACACTTTTATCTTCCATCTTGCTGGCCGTATTAAGCCTGGGACTGGTCACGCAATCCATCGCACAGGAAGCGACAACGGCTGAGTCCGCCCCATCGGTTACCCCTGCGCCGCTGACAATCAAGGCGCGGGTAGAGCGGCTGGAGCGACTGGTCAATAGTCAGGGGCTGGTGGATATTTTGCTGCGTCTGGATAATTTGCAAAAAGACGTGCAGAACATTCAGGGTGAAAATGAAGTACAGACGCACAAACTGGATGAGCTCAGGAAACGCCAGCGTGATCTTTATATTGATATCGATCGCCGCTTGTTACAACTGGAACGCAAGCAGACTACGCAGTCAGCTGTTGCCGTAGGTACGCCACCACCAGCACCACTATCTGCTGCTGGCAAAGTGACGGCGGTGACGTCCATTTCATCAGGCAAGTCTGTGTCCAGGCTCCTTTCTGCGCCTGTTGCAGGCGGCAAACCTACCAGCATTACACGCCCCGTGGTTGCAGCTAAAGCGGGGGTGCCTAAAGCACGACATAAAACAGAACAGGAAGCCTATCAGAAAGCCTTCAATTTATTGCGGCAATTACGTTACGACAAGGCAGGGCTGGCTTTTCGCAGCTTCATTCAAAAATATCCTGACGGCCGCTATGCTCATATTGCTCAATACTGGCTGGCTGAATCCAGTTATGCGCAACGGAACTTTAAAGCCGCCATTGCTGATTACCAGAAACTTATCGATGATTTTCCTGGCAGCCCCAAACGCGCCGAAGCTATGTTGAAAATTGGTTACAGTTATTATGAGCTGAAAGACTATCCCAAGGCCGAGGCCATGCTCGAACGATTGCTGACGTCTTACCCGCGCACCACTGAAGCCGGGCAGGCACAAAATCTATTGCAAAAAATCAAGATCAATAACGCTTCCTGATGCCACTCCAGCCACCGGCGCAGGATCGCCTGCGGGTCAGTGAGATTTTTTATTCTCTACAGGGCGAATCCCGTACAGTGGGGTGGCCTACTGTCTTTATTCGCCTGACGGGCTGCCCCCTGCGTTGTCTTTACTGTGATACCCGCTATGCTTTTCAGGGCGGCAAATGGTTGTCGATGGCTGACATTCTTGCGCAGACGGCTGCTTTTTATCCACATTATATTACTGTTACGGGCGGGGAACCCCTGGCGCAGAAAAATTGCCTGTATTTGCTACAGAGCCTGTGTGATGCTGAGTATGCGGTTTCTCTGGAGACATCCGGGGCGCTGGATATTGCCGCTGTTGATTCGCGTGTGAGCATTGTGATGGATCTGAAAACACCTTCTTCAGGTGAAGAATCTAAAAACCGTTACCTGAATGTCGGTGAACTGAAGCAGAGTGATCAGATAAAATTTGTACTGGGCACACGGGCAGACTATGACTGGGCATGTTTGAAACTGGATGAATATGCGCTGGCACAGGTTTGTGAGGTATTATTTTCGCCGGTACAGGGGGCTTTGTCAGCAACTGATCTGGCCAACTGGATTCTGGCTGATCATTTGCCCGTGCGAATGCAGGTTCAATTACACAAATTGTTATGGGGAGATGAGAAGGGACGATGAAAAAGGCGGTAATTCTGGTATCCGGCGGGCTGGACTCCAGCACCGTACTAGCCCTGGCGAAAGAGCAGGGCTATGCTTGTTATGCACTTAGCTTCGACTATGGCCAGCGTCATCGTTATGAACTGGAAGCAGCTGAAAAACTGGCCGCCGATCTGGGTGCGGTCAAACACAAGCTTATCAACCTGAATCTGGATAGCATCGGTGGTTCGGCTCTGACGGACGCTACGATTCCGGTACCGCAGTCCGCCTCTGAAGGAATTCCTGCGACGTATGTACCGGCGCGTAATACGGTATTTCTCTCGCTGGCGTTGGCCTGGGCAGAAGTACTGGAAGCCGGACATATTTTTATCGGTGTGAATGCGGTGGATTATTCCGGTTATCCTGACTGCCGTCCCGAATATATCGAAGCCTATGAGCGCATGGCAAACCTGGCGACAAAGGCGGGAGCGGAAGGTCGCCAGATGCATATCGAAACCCCTCTGATTAATTTAAGCAAGGCAGAAATCATTCGTTTGGGCACACGCCTGGGGGTAGATTACCGCATGACTGTTTCCTGTTATGCGGCGGACGAAGCCGGTTACGCCTGTGGCTGTTGTGATGCCTGTCGTTTACGGGCAGCAGGATTCGCTGCCGCAGGCTTGCCTGATCCTACAATTTATCAGGAATATGCACTTTGTCGGCACTGAAAATACGGAATAAAATTAACGGTTTTTCCGTCTTTCTATGTTAATTCGCCGATGCAAATGGTTTTTTGCGATGATATGCGGTCACAACCATGACAATATTGGCCGCAGAGTCAACATAAGGAGGAAGGTTTGTGATTTTTAAAGATTTTTCAAATGCGCATGCAACTGTGCTGTGGTCGGTTTTTGCGACAGCGTTCATCATGGGAGCGGTGGTTAATAAAACCAATTTTTGTACGATGGGCGCGGTTTCTGACTGGGTTAATATGGGCGACAAAAGTCGCTTTCGCGCCTGGTTACTCGCCATCAGCATTGCGGTTATTGGTGTGGTCGTGCTGGAAGCCAATGGCATCGTCAGTCTGGACAAGACACTTCCTCCTTATCGAGGCAGCAATTTTGCTTGGCTGGAATACCTGCTCGGCGGCATTATTTTCGGTATTGGTATGACGTATGGCAGTGGTTGCGCCAATAAAACCCTGGTGCGCTTTGGAGCGGGTAACCTCAAGTCAATGGTGGTATTTGCGGGGATCTCGGTTACCGCTTATTTCATGCTTAATCCTTTTCCGGGTACCGATCAAACACTGTATTCCGCGCTATTTTATGGTTGGACCAGCAAACTCAGTATCAGCCTGAGTACGCCGCAGGATCTGGGTAGTCTGCTGGCCGCGCATTTGGGTGGCAATGTGGGAACAATGCGCACAATTACCGGATTACTACTGGCGGCAGGCTTGCTTGTCTATATCCTGAAGTCTTCAGATTTCCGCCACAGTTTTGACAACATTCTCAGTGGTCTTGTCGTTGGTCTGGCCGTGCTGGCTGTCTGGTACATCACCGCTGCTCTGGTAACGATAGCTTCAGACGGTGATATGCTGAGCTGGACAGACTATGCCAGTGTAGATTCCTGGGATATGTTGCAGGATAATATCGATGCCAGACCCAGGGATGTAGGTGTACAGTCATTTACCTTCGTCAATCCGATTGGTCAGATTCTGCGCCTGGTACTGCACAGTTTTGATAACGTCTACGTTACTTTTGGTGTGATGGCGGTACTTGGTGTGATAGCAGGTTCTTTTATCTGGTCGCTGATTTCCCGTAGTTTCCGCATCGAGTGGTTTGCAAATTTCAAGGATTTTTTAAACCATCTCATTGGCGCTATCCTGATGGGCATCGGTGGTGTGCTGGGTCTGGGTTGTACGATTGGGCAAGGCATCACCGGGATTTCCACATTGTCTTTAGGCTCTTTCTTTACCTTCACCGGAATCATATTTGGCAGCGCGCTGACTATGAAAATCCAGTACTACAAGCTGGTCTATGAAGATGAAGCCAGCCTCATCAAGGCCTTCCTCAGCGCCTTGGTGGATATGAGGTTGTTACCAGCCGGAATGCGCAAGCTGGATGCTATTTAAAATCAGATCTGATTTTAAATAGCCAGCAGGAATAACCGCCCTATGGGGTTGTTATTCCTGCTAAATTCGGTACAATTCACGCCTTCTTGTACAGGGGCAAAGCAGGTTCTCGCCTACTCATCTCCCGTTACATCATGCCTTTAGGGCCGTTAGCTCAGTTGGTAGAGCACCGGACTTTTAATCCGATGGTCCCGCGTTCGAGTCGCGGACGGCCCACCAATAAAAACAAAGACTTAACTGAAAAGTTAGGTCTTTTTTATTTTTCAGGGCGCAGTATAAACAACAATAATAAACAATTAGTTAGCTATCGAGAACAGCGGATTTAAAATCTCGGGCTTTTAGGCGGTATGATTGTTTTTTGCGTCTTCTCTCCTTGAGGGGAGAAGGCTGGGATCAGGGGTTAATGCTGAATTGAACTCGCTGTTCAATGATAACTATTGCTGTCCTGTAGCATGAACAGCCAGGCTGTGGCGATGACGATAGTAAGCAGATTCAAGCCAATAGCGCTACGATTTTTCAGACGCAGGCTCAGCGGTGCAAGTAATAACAACAGAGCGGGTCCTGTTGGCAGGTCGGCATAGAGGCGGCCAATAGTCAGTAGTAACAGATAGAGTAATGCCAATGGCAGCAACGCCGAGGTTTGCAGACGGCTTGATGTCAGGCGTTTTATCAGTTCGGCCAGGGCGAATATACCGGCAGCGGCAGCCAGTGCAGCAGCCAGTTGCGCTACTAGCAGGGTTCCGGACAGGGCGGTGCATACAGCCAGTGCAGTGGTGTTCGTGCTGATGACAAAGGCGGGAGCCGGGGACGACGAAGAGGCGCTAACAAGGATGCCTGCAACCAGCAGGACGAGCAAAAGTTCAGTGACTAACTCGGCTGAAAATGCGTACTGTAGTAAGGGCAGACTTATGAGCAGCAGGGCGAAGCTGAAGACACCAAGTTGACCTGCTTTTACATAATGGATCTTTATAAGACCTTCTGGTATTAACTGGATAGCAACGAAGGCAAGTCCGGCCAGCCATAGCCAGTCTACGGCTTCGCTGGGTGGCCAGGCCGGTAGTTGCAGTATCCACAAATAAGCAGGCAGCCAGGCGAAAAACAAACCAGAGGTTAGCCAGATAGTATTTTGACGCGCTGTCTTATAAACCGCGAACGACAGCAGTAGTGGCAGAATAATGGTCTGTAATAATAATTGCATCTGCATGATGAATATCCCGTTAGCTAATTGCTGATTCCGTTAGATAAGCGTTCCAAACACCGGATCACTTTACGGCGTAACTGATTAAATTACCGTTCGTCCTGAGCCTGTCGAAGGCAGCCCTTCGTCTTCGTTCAGGATGGCCATGTCGAAGGGTGAACGGAATTAATCATAGATTTTTCGGGTTCCGAAAAAAGCCCAATCAGATAACGGCTAACGTTTTATTGACGAATAGCCTCCAGGCTGATCTTCAGGATCACTTTATTACCAATACCGCCCAGCATGTAGTCCATACCAAAATCGTTGCGTTTGAGGCTGGCGGTGGCTGCGTAGCCGCTACGGTAGTTTCCCCAGGGATCGTTGGCGGCACGTTTTGCATGAATAGTCAGAGTCAGTGGGCGAACTTTACCATGCAGTTTCAGAGTGCCGCTGATGCTGACGGGCTCATTTTTGGCATTGTATTTCACATGCGTGGAGGTAAAGGTGATAAGTGGATATTGCCGGGCGTTAAAGAAATCAGGGCTGCGCAGGTGCTGATCCCGTTCTTTATGGTTAGTATCGATGCTGGCTGTTTTGATGCGGATAACCAGTTTTGACTTGCCTTTCGGATTCAGATCGAATTCGCCTTTTACATTATCAAAGCGGCCGTTCAGATCACTGTAACCCAGATGGCTGATACTGAATAGCACGGACGTGTGTGCAGGGTCGATACGATAGTGGCCGGGTTTAGCGGGATCAGCCTGAACGGTGGGGCTGAGCAATAGACTGGCACTAAAAAGACCGGTACTAAGGATAAGCGTGGCAAGTTTGGCTTTTGGGGTCATCATGATTCCTCTCCTGTGAAGCAAGTTAGTATTTGCAGGAGTATTGGCTGTGTAATATTTATTATCAATATGGCAAACATTGATAAACCGTCCACAATATAGATACAATTCTGTCAGTGGACAAACTGAATCGTATGAAGGCCTTTATCGTCGTGGTCGAAGCGGGTGGTTTTTCCCGTGCTGCGGGCAAGATTCGCCTGCTGATTGATGCCCTGGTGGAAAAATTTTCTACCAGGGCATGAGGGATGCGCATACAAACGCGAACCTGCAATGTTCAGAACATATGACTATTAATCCATATATGCGTAATAATTGAAGCGGCATAACCGAGCGCAATAACGGGAGTCCATTTCAGATGGCTAAAGAATGTGTATTTACCTCGCGCCTGTCCCATCAGGGCAACACCTGCAGCAGAACCGATGGATAGCAGGCTGCCACCCACTCCGGCGGTGAGCGTGACCAGCAACCACTGCCCGGTAGACATGTCCGGGTGCATGGTGAGTACTGCGTACATCACTGGAATATTATCGACGATGGCCGAGAGTAAACCTATGGTGACATTGGCGGATGTGGCACCCCAGCCATACATGACATTCGAGGCCAGTGACAGGTAACCGATAAAACCCAGTCCGCCCACGCAAAGCACGACACCATAGAAGAACAGCAAGGTATCCCATTCAGCGCGGGAAATCTTGTCGAAAACGTCGAAGGGAACAACATCGCCAAGAACATTCTCAGTCTTGTTGCCTGCCAGAGCACGAACATCCTTATGGTGGGTTTCACGCAGGTAAAAGCCAAAGAATTGCAGATAAGCCAGGCCGGTGAGCATACCGAGAACCGGCGGTAGATTAAAGAAATTATGGAAGCTTACCGCTGTGATGATCGTTAACAGAAACATAAGAATAATGCGTTTGGCACCACGTTTCATCTCGACCATTTCATCGGAGACCGTAGGTTTTTCCTTGGGAATGGCAAAGTGCATGAATATTGCCGGTACTACAAAATTGACTGCTGCGGGGATGAATAACGCGAAAAACGCCCAAAAATCAACCATACCCTTTTGCCAAACCATCAGAGTAGTAATATCACCAAAGGGGCTGTATGCACCGCCGGCATTAGCGCCGATGACGATATTGATACAGGCAAGGCTGATAAAGCGAATATTATCACCTCCCACAGCCAGCACCACGGCCGACATCAAAAGAGCCGTGGTCATGTTGTCGGCAACGGGGGAGATAAAAAAGGCGAGGGTGCCAGTGAGCCAGAATAGTTGACGGAAACTAAACCCCTTGCGGATTAACCAGGAACGCAATGCTTCGAATACCAGGCGTTCATTCATGGCATTGATATAAGTCATCGCCACCAGCAGGAAGAGCATGAGCTCACTGTATTCCAGCAGGTTGTGACGAACGGCGGCTTCGGCAACATGGGGTAGGCCGTGGCTGGTATAAACGGCCCCGATCATGGCCCAGATGATACCGGCTGCCAGAATGACGGGTTTGGATTTACGCAGATGAATGAATTCTTCCGCCATTACCAGGATATAGGCGAGTATAAAAAGAGCGAGAGCAGCATAGCCGACGGCATGGGCTGTCAGATTCAGATGGGTATGTTCAATACCGGCTGTGCCGGCCAATGATAGGCCTGGCAATAACAGCAGTAAAAAGGCTGTCAACAATTTATTCAACATGGATCTTCCTCAGCATGAATTGAGCGCGGCTATTATTTTATCGTAAGGTATGTAAAGAAAGGGCGTGGGAGAGACGTATTCACACATAATGTGTTTGCAAGACATTTATAATGATATTTTTCTTTCCCCAAAAACAGACTGGATAGCTTTTGCCGCCTGAATTGACGGTATCAGCTTGTGATTATATCGAAGCGTTGGTCTTTATTAAAGTTTCGTTAACTTTTAATGTTCGTGATTGTTTTTGTTCGTTTTGCATCAAGGTCTAATTAATGCGCGCATTAATTAATTAAATCTGTCGAGGGATTCTCAATAAAAAAAGCCCGGTATTTACCGGGCTTTTCTTTAGAGTATGAGTAATCTATTACTGGCGTACCGCCGGACCGTTTAACTTGATCCCATTACTCATGTAGGTGTGGAAATATTCCAGATCGCTGTAAGCTACAGATTGAGCTTTCAACGGTTTAGCCCGAATGTTCTTGTTGCAACCGCCATAGCGACGTTGCAGGGTACCCAGGCCGTCAAGTGGCTTGGAATTGCCGCCCCGTTTTTTAGCAGCTTTTTTAGCCCATTTTTTACGCCAGGCTGGCCAGTGGCCGGTTTGACCCAGTGCCGGGCTGAGCAGGTTGCCGCGTATCATCTTGCCAGCACTGTCGACATGGCAATTAGCACAGGAAAAATTTAACTGTCCCCGTTTGGCGTAGAAGAAGTGTTTGCCAGCCTCATATGCTGCAAGAGCCCGTTTATCGTTAGGGATGACCACGTTAGTCTTTTTGCCCCGTGAAGTATAAGCCATGTAGGCACTGATAGCGGCAAATTTGCCCTTTTTGTACTTGAGCTTCTCTTTTTTGGTGTTGATACCCTTCCCTTTCAGGCAGGTCATAATATCCTTTTCCAGGGTGCGCACCTTGCCTGTTTTTTTATCGAAATAAGGATAGTTCTGTTTGATGCCAATGCCACCTCTTTTAAAGCAGCTTTTCAATCCATACTTTTTAAATAGTTTTTTTCCAATATCAACGGCGTCATCATAAGGAGGGAAATCCTCGCTAGCTTGCAACTCAATGAGACGATCCTTGTCCAGTGCATAAATGCCGTTAGCGTAATCCTGAAGTTTTACCCCCGGAAATTTTTTAAAGAAAAAGGCACGAAAATAATGAAGGTCACTCTGCGGCGTGGCAGAGGCCAGTAGTGGTGTTAATCCCATGATGGCGATGGCACCTAGTGTGATGAATATTTTTTTCATTATGAAAACTCCTGTCATCCTGCAATCAGATATAGTCAGTGTGAATATGAAACTATTTAACTTTGATCGAAAGGGAATCCTTCTCACCTTTGTTATCGACCCAGCTGATGCTGATGGTATCGCCAAGGGCACCACCCGTGAACTGGTAGGATAAATAGGGGTTTTTAGAAATAGTCGGTCCCCACTGTGCAAACACGGTGGTCTTGCCATTATGCTGACAGGTGACTTCCTGAATAAACTGGGCGGGGATGAGTTTGCCGGTTTTTTTGTTCTTGCGCAGCCCGCTTTCCATTATATGCGTAATCAATGTCTTGACCGTGGTGGTATCGCCTTTGAGGCGGGCACGGGCGCGAATGGTGGATTTAGCCATGAGTAGTTCCTCTGAGAAATTCTATTTTGTTTTGCCTGTAATAAATAACAAGATTTGGTGGATTAGCCGCCGCAGCCGCCAATAGTGACCTTGACTTCCTTGCGAGCGCTATAGGTTTTGCCGCCAGCGACAACAATAGCAATAATGCTGGAGGTTTTGCCCATCTTGATCCGGGTAGAAATATAGCCCTTGGCATTCGACGCCATTTCAAAGTTTCCAGACATGGGCATGGGATTTTTCTCGGCGATGATGCCGATGTTGGTGACGTTTTTCAAGGTTGTGCTAATCGCGATGGGGACGACAGCGCCATTTTCAGCGATATCAGGAGCTTTGATGGTGATATCGCTACTGGGCGTGGAATCGGCGGAGCCATACATTCTGCTCATGGCGTCCTGCATGGTCTTGGCCTTAAACGCGGATTTTGGCCAGGCGGCAGCAAGCACCGTGCGGGGTTGCAGTAAACCTGCGCCCAGGGCGACAGCAATCGCTGAGCCAGCCAGGGAGCCCTTTAAAAATGATCGACGTTGCATTCGTTATCTCCAGGTAAGTGATTAATCATTATGTTTAAGCATGTTCTAGTCTGTGGAAATCCTGATCCAGATAAACCCGGACTTTTAGCTAGCCTTTATTCGGGTAGGTATCTTCACAAAATCAGTGTCTGCACTATGCGCAGACAATAATTTCCAGGATACTTTAAAGGGTATAGACCCATGCGGTAACCGCATCGATTTCTTTCCCAGTCAGAATTTCATGGCGACCAAAAGGCGGCATCATGGTGTTCGGGTTTGCTTTAGTGGCATCCCATATTTGAGCGCGTAACTTGGCTTCGTCAGGAAAACGGGCTTTTATGTTAACGAGCGTTGGACCAATATTACCGGCAAGATAAGCACCTTTATAATTATGGCAGGCAAAGCAGTTGCCTTTCTTGCGGCTCTCAGCGATTTTTTTGCCTTGTGCAACGAGACCTGCTTCATTAGCAAGGGCGACTTTGGGCACAAATGCTACGGTGCCCAGAATCATTGCAACGGTACTGGCGGCGATTACGAGTTTAGCGGTTTTCCGCATGATTTCCTCCTCGTGGTAATGGAAGTGTTGGTTTAGTTGTGTTGGTGTAAATGGTTATGGTTAAAGATCATAGTCTATTTTAGCTCTATCGCCAGACTTTGTCGGTTATTTTGACAAGTCTGGATTTATTTCAGCATGAAATACTTAACAAGCAAGGTTTAGTATTATTAAAGTATCTTTATCCTGATTCTTATTCATTATACAGACGGTAGTCAACGGCAGTATATTCCCACTAAATTAACTTATATTGTATATGGTTCTCAGTTTTAGTTATGTCATACATCCGTATGACATTGTATATGTGGTCAGGCGATTAGAAAACTATTAATAAACCAGCTTAATAATACCAGCGAAAGTAGAGCAAGGATGATGCTGCGATCAACAATTCCTGATGATAAAAATGTATAAGGGTTGTCTTTGTCGAGCAGGTCTTGAGAATTCTTGTTGTTAGCCATGGGTACACTCCTCCACATCTTGTAAGTAAAAATACATACAAAAACTGAAATTTGCAGAATTAGTTTTCTATCCTGCTATTGCCGGAGAAGCAATACGATCATTTTGGTAACGATTCTTTTAATTATTTTGTTACCATGGTTCAAAGATGACGCATGAGGGGTACCATTGTCAAGTCCTTAATCGCTTATTAGTTATTGGTAATATAGTGGGTGATATATGTTTGCCAATATGATGTATTGGAATTTTGATTGTAAGGATTTATCCGCAGGTTGGAAATCATGCCAGACGAGTCTCTGAGGGTCTGAGCAGTCCCTTTTGGTTTATAGTTTTGTACCATTAAAACGCCAGTATGATAAATGCTGGCGGGGGGTTATTGTTTAAATATTTTGTTCAATGAAGCCAGTTCTGCGCGCATCTGCTGGATGCGGCTCTCGATTCTGGCGTTGTTATAGAAACTCAGCCCCTTGGTTCTGAGGGCATCCTGTAATTGATTCAGCGCTTTACCCGGTTGCCCGTTCAGATAAAAGTACTCTCCCCGGGCGGCACTTGCATCGGCTCTGTGGCCGAGCTTGTTTTCTGCATTGGCCAGTAATTTATAGAGCATGGGTTCGCTACGATCTGTGCGCAGATAGTCACGCAGGATCTGAAGGGCATGTTTGTAATCATGAGCCTGTAGCAGCATCTGCGCGTAGCTCTGGATAATGGGAAGGTTGTTGGGATAAAGCGTCAATGAGGCATGAAAAAGAGTTTCAGCCTTTTTATAATTGCGTGCGCGGGCTTCCAGATTAGCCTGTGCCAACAGATAGGCGATACGATGAGGGGCGATTTTTAGCAACTTCCCGAGTATTTTGCGAGCCTGCTTGAATTTCTTGTTTTCAATGAGGCTCAGGGCGTAACCGTAATTTTCTGCATCGAGATCCAGATATTCTTTGGCGGCAAGATTCCTGCGAAAATAAGCCAGGGTCTTCTGTTTATTATGGCTGGTTAATACGCGTAGACGAGTGCGCATCAGCAGGTAGATTTTCTGACTCTTTCGTGGATGCCGGGGCAAGAGACGGGCACGATTGCGAGCGTCAGCGATGCGATTTTTAGTAACCGGATGAGTGCGCAGGAATTCGGGAGCCGATTGCCCATAGAGTCTAGAGTTTCGAGCCAGTTTTTCGAAAAAATTGGCCATACTGAAAGGGTCATAACCGGAAGCAGAAAGCAACGCGATGCCAAAGGAATCGGCTTCTTCTTCATCAGCACGGGTAAAATCAAGCTTGTTCTGGATGGAACTCGCGGTAATGGTGGCCAGCGCCGCTTCGCCGATTTGAGGATTATTGCCACCGAGAACAATCGCGGCTATAAGGGCTGCTATGGCCGGGATATTGCTCTTTTTACCCTGCGCAAAAGCGCGGGCGTGATGACGCTGGGTAATGTGAGCAATTTCATGGGCAAGTACCGAGGCCAGTTCGCTTTGGGATTCGGTGACCAGCATCAGGCCATAATTAACGCCGATAAAGCCGCCGGGCAGGGCGAAGGCATTGATCTGACTGTCCTTGACCATGAAGAAATAAAAATTTTTCATGCGCGAGTCACTATTAACAACCAGAGAATAGCCAAGATTGTTGATGTAGTCATGGATGAGTGGATCATCCAACACTTTTCCTGCACGCCGGATATTACGCATCACAGCTTTGCCCGTTTCATATTCTTCCGTGGGAGTGACACTGGCGGCACCGATACCACCAATTTCCGGCAGCTTGATTTGTTGTGCCGATGAGCTTAGCGGGATAAGTAGCGAGAAGAGAATCAGCTGCAGGGCGCGCAAAGAAGAGGCAACAGGAGGAGAAATACTTCTGGTCATGATGATGTCAATTAGGGTAATCAGGTATGGCCAAAGACAGACAAAAGCAGTAAAAGTTCGTTTACCTATGCTACCTGATGTGAATTGCTCAGGCTATTAAAATCAGGCAAGGACTAAAATCCTTTAAACCGCGAGTAAATATAGAGTCTGAATATGGAATGTGAGGTATAATAGATACAAGTTATTGAGTTACAAAGAAAAATAATTGATTTACCGAATAATTTTGAAACCATAAAAAAGCTGGATCGGGAGATGTTGTGAGTAATAATGTAGAATTGCGTCGCAGTTTAGAAAACAGGAGTGCGAGTATGCGTGTGTTCATGGAGATTGAAGTTGCTGATTTGTTTACTCTGCTCGAAGAAGATAATAATACGATAAAACTGATTGATATCAGGGAGATGGTTGAGTATAACCGGGGTGCTATCCCCGGATCTGAAAATTTACCTGTACATGTTCTAGCTGAGAAAATGGACGAACTGGACAGGAACAAAACCCTGGTTTTCTACTGTCAGGTCGGTATTCGTTCTGCACAGATCTGCGCCTGGTTTCTGGAAAATGGATTCAAACATGTGCATAACCTTCGTGGAGGGATTTATGCCTGGATGCAAAGTGGTTTACAGCTTGCCTGAATGACGGGGATGGACAGGGCAAGAGCATATTAATTCCCTTTTACTTTTGCACGGTGGCGGCAGTTTTTTTAACCGTATTAATCAGGTAGTGTGTCCGGGGCTAAAGCCCCGGCTCCTATGCTGGGTCTGGTTTCTACTACACGCCTATACTTCGGAGGTGAGGCTTTAGCCCGCCCGACACGACGAGCAAAGCCCGCATGAGACGAATGGAATGGGGGGGGGGATGGCTCACGTTCTGATTTGGTGTCAAGGGAATTAATAGGCTCTGGCTCTGGGGGGGATGGAAACGTGACATGACTTTTCCCCGGAAATGCGGTTTAATGGTAATGTTATGATCTCGAAAAATTAACTTTAGATTGATTCTTAATCTGCTTTCAATAATTTAGACTGATTTTTCTTAGGGTACTCTGAGTTTTGAGTCAGGGACTGATTTTGCTTAAATGTTGCGAGCCAGGCTTGAATCACTGCTATGGCAAAACGAAAAAGAGTTGAGATCTATGACAACATGACATATAAGTGTTAGCTTGATTGCTAATTTAGACAACCAAAGTTTATTTTGTTAAACATTGTTTATTCATGAGGAGAAATTAATGGCCAATTTCGATGAAGAACTGGATGCAACCGGTTTGAACTGTCCCCTTCCCATTTTGCGGGCGAAGAAAGCACTGAATGGCATGACTGCTGGTCAGGTGCTGCATATCATTGCCACTGATCCAGGTTCAGTGAAGGATTTTGAAGCCTTTGCAAAACAGACCGGGAATGATCTGGTAGAGTCCAATGAAGAAGGCGGCAAGTTTACTTTTCTTATCAAGAAGAACTAAATTTTTTAAAACCTGTATTCTTATGTTGTACTCGATAGCAGCCTCTTATGAGGCTGCTGTCAGTTTTAAGAGGTGAAACATGTCCGAAAAAAAACTTGCGATTATCGCAACCAAAGGCACACTTGACTGGGCCTATCCCCCACTTATTCTAGGTTCAACGGCGGCTGCTCTGGGCTATGATGTGGAAATCTTTTTCACTTTCTACGGCTTGCAGATGCTGAAGAAGAAATTAACTCTTCAGGTTAGCCCGCTCGGAAATCCCGGTATGCCTATGCCGATGGGAATGGATAAATGGTTCCCGGTTCTGGGAACCGCACTTCCTGGTATGCAGAGCGTCATGACCATGATGATGAAGCAAAAAATGAAATCCAAGGGTGTTGCCAGCCTTGAAGAGTTGCGCGATCTCTGTGTTGAAGCCGAAGTCAGGATGGTCGCTTGTCAGATGACAGTGGATCTGTTTGATATGAATCCAGCGGAATTTATCGACGGCATCGAGTTTGGCGGCGCGGCTACTTTCTTTGAGTTTGCCGGTGAAGCAGATATAACGCTGTATATATAAATTAAATACAGGGTACAAGAGGCAAGATACCAGGAACTCATTTCTTTGGTATCTTGTTATTGTCCTCTTGTACCTGTTTTTTTAAAACGTTGTGCTGATACTTAATCCGACTAAATTGATAGTTGATTTATAAATACCGTTGTAAGCATTAGTACCGTTTGGATCGATTCCTGTGGAGGGATAGATCGTTGATGAATTGATGGTGCGATCATCCACCACTGCACGCATATAGGCCGCGTCTAGCGTCCAGCCGCCAAAGTTATGGCCAATCCCGACACTGAATAACTGTCGTTTGTTATCGGGTACGCGAGCGGAAAAATTAGCATCGGGTTGCGGTGTGTCATCCAGCGAATAACCAAATCTTAGTTTTGTATTGTCTGAAATCTTATAGGTGGTACCCAGACGGTAAGCCAGCGAATCGGTCCAGTTATTGGTGCTGGTAGTGTTGCCCGGGCTGGATAAGCCCGTATATTCAACCACAATTTTGTCAAAGACATTCCAGCCGGTATTCTCAACATCAAATTCCATGTTAAGACGATCATTGAAACGATAGAGCATCCCTATTTGCAGTATGTCAGGGAAGTTCAGGGTTGATCTTGCGGGAAAGGCAATATTTGAAGTAGCGAAACTACCCCCCAGATTTGCTTTGACGCTACTCTTGTAGGATACACCAAAGTCCCAGTTTTTAGTACTATGCAGCATGGCGACATTCCACCCATAACCGCTTCCTGATCCATTAATGTCAATGCCCTGTGCGTTGAACACCAAAGAACTGACATCGTAGAACATGATGCCTACAGCCACGCTGGTTTTATCATCCAGTTTGATGGCGATACTGGGGTTGGTATTGATCATATTAATCTTGCTGTACTCCGGCTCAAGAGCATCTACGGCACCGCTGAAAGCCGGGAAGGTATTCTTGGGCCAACGCGTTTCCAGACCGAAGGGTGAGTTTATGGCCAAGCCAAAAGTAATATTTTTGCTGGTTCTGGCGGAGAGGAACATATTGGGAATAACAAATTTACTTCGGGCGGTGCTGTCAGTTGCGTTGCCGCCAGTGGGTGTGACGCTGAGATCATAACTCAGTAATGTGGTACCAATCTGGAAGGTATGATCTTCATGAAAGGCCATGATGGCAGGATTATACGCCATAGCGCCTGCCTCATCCTTGTTGGCTACCAGAGCATTGGCGAGACCCATACCGGTGGTTGAAATCTCAGGTATGCGGAAGCCGGAAGCCTGTGCCTGAAGACCAACCAACCCCAGAGCCAGTCCTGTAATGAGTTTGTGTTTAAATAAAGAACGCCTTGTTGAAACTGTTTTTTTCATTTTTATCTTCCCCCACGTGATTGAATGTTTCCCTGATTTCCAGGGCAACAACGCTATTAACAGATCATGCAGATCTTGCTACTCGGATTACTCAGATTAAAAGTAAATTTAATCTCTGTACAGGACTATTTGAGAAATTATATATTCAGGTAAAATCAATTTTTTGGCATCTCAATTGTTGGTGCATGTTGTTGCGTAGCTCCTTATTTTAAAATATAAGCATTTATTAATGTACGTTATTGCACTATTTGCATCTTGACAGAAGGTGGTCTGGTGATAAAACATAGGCAGGTTGCTTATGAGGAAAGTTATATTATGGCTTTGTTTTATTCTAGAGTTAATACTAAAGTAAATGACATAAGTGGCGATAATGTAACGAAGTATAGTGTTTTGAAGTTCAACAATTGAGTCTTGGAGTAGTCGAATGCAGACGTTTAAAAAAAATCTTGTGATGAGTGCAGTTCTGGCAGGTCTGATGGTGCCTTTATCTGCAATGGCAACTAACGGGTATTTTGCCCGTGGGTATGGTATGAAAGCTAAGGGTATGGGCGGCGCGGGTATCGCCTATGGGCAGGATGCGCTGGCGGCAGCGACCAATCCTGCTAATATGGTGCGTGTGGGTAATCGTGTTGATTTCGGTGTGGATCTTTTTTCGCCCAATCGGAAAACCGAGATTGTTGGCAATGGATCTCTTGGAACGGTTCAGTATGACCCCAATAACGACAATATCTTTTTCATTCCCGAGTTTGGTTACAACCAGATGATTAACAATAGCATGTCTGTTGGCGTGTCGGTGTTTGGTAACGGCGGTATGAATACCAGTTACAAAAAACCCGTTGGCTTGTTTGGTACAAGCAATGCAGGTGTGAATCTGGAGCAGTTGTTTATCTCGCCGACCTTCTCTATGAAGATTAATGACAAGAATTCTATTGGCGTGGCCCTGAATCTGGTCTACCAGACGTTTAAAGCAACAGGCCTTGAAGGGTTTACGCCGTTTTCATCTTCTTCGACTAACCTCACCAATAACGGAAAGGACACTTCCACCGGTTACAGCCTGCGCTTGGGCTGGACGGGGGAAATTACAGACAAGGTCACTCTGGGTGCGACGTACCAAAGCAAGTCGGACATGAGTGCATTCAGTAAGTACAAAGGGCTGTTTGCCGAGCAGGGTGGTTTTGATATTCCGGAAACCTATGGTGTCGGTATTGCGGTCAAGGCAACACCGAAAGTTAATGTAGCCTTTGATATTACCCAGATTAACTATTCGGGGGTCAAAGCCATTTCCAATACTCTGTCTCCGGCAATTCTGAATTGTATGGGCGGTGTTACTACCCAGTGTCTGGGAACCAGTGCTGGTTCCGGTTTTGGCTGGAAAGATATGACCGTCTACAAGCTGGGTGTGGACTGGCAGCAGTCGGCGAACCTGGTGCTGCGTGCAGGTTATAATCATGCCAGTCAGCCGATTCCGAATGGTGAGACGTTCTTTAATATGCTCGCCCCGGGTGTAGTGGAAGATCATCTTACGGGTGGAGCCACCTGGACCTTGCAGAACAAGGCGGAGTTAACGGTTGCCGTGATGTATGCACCGAAGAAGACCGTAAGTGGCAGCAATTCGATTCCGGCTGCTTTTGGCGGTGGCGAAGCCAACCTGAGTATGAGTCAGTATTCAGTAGGTGTGGCTTATGGATGGAAATTCTAAAAAAAAGCTGGCGTCATGCGCCAAGCTGGATTATAACTAGAACCAAGCAATATCGAAGGAACTGGACGCAAGTCCTGATGTTGTAACCAAGGAACGAGGGTCATTGACAGAACAACGTCGATGGCTCTCTTAATTATTCTAAAAAATGAAACATATCTATATCTTGGGAGAGAGTCAGTCATGAACAAAATCCGTACTATCTTGAGTGCCGTTGTTATCGCTACGACCGTAATGGGAGCAGCGTATGCCGACGGAAATATGAAACCGTTTATTCTCGCTAATTCTGAAGGTAATACTATGGCGTCAGCCGTATCTGCCGTAAAGGAAAAGCTGACGGCTGCCGGTTTCACCATTGCGGGTGAATATTCACCTTATAAAGCCGCTACCATTATTGCGATTACTGATAATGAGCTGAAAACAGCAGCTGCAAAAACAGCCTTTGGTGCTTTTGGTGTGTCAGCTCGTGTTACTGTCACGAAAGGCAAGGATGGCAGCTTCCAGATTGCCTATACCAACCCTGAATATTATGGTGCGGCCTATCGCATGGACAGCAACCTCAGTGATGTCAATGCCAAGCTTGCATCTGCGTTGGGCAACAAGGGTGAATATGGTCCTGCGAAGGGTCTGAGCGCCAAGGATCTGGGCGACTATCAATACAAATGGTTGATGCCTTACTTTACTGATCGTCTGGAACTGGCCGATTATGATAGCCAGGCCAAGGCAGTAAAAACGGTAGAGGCTAATTTGAAAGCGGGTAAAGGTGGTACGGCTGAAGTTTATCGTATTGATCTCCCCGGAAATAAAGCGACAGTCTTTGGTGTTGCCATGAAGGGAACAACTGAAAAATGTGCTGGCGACAAGTACATTATGAATAAAATCGATTTCAAGAAGATCCATTCCACAGGGCATCTTCCTTATGAAATCGTAGTCAAAGATGGTGTAGCCTATGCACTGCCTGCCGAGTTCAGGATTGCTATCAGCTTCCCTGATCTGTCGATGATGGGCAGCAACAGCTTTGCCTCCATCATGTGCGCTCCAGGTGCTATTCAGGCTACTCTGGAAGCCGCTGCAGGTGGTAGTGGTAGCTAAAAAAGTATGCTGAGGTTGTTTTCTTTATTCACCTGAAGACAATAATACTGCTTCTATCAGTGCCTCAACGTACCCGTTCACCCTCTTTCAGCTTGTCTGAAAGGGGGTTTTTTTGTGCCTTTTGCACTTGTGGCTTCAACTTTTTTAACCGTATAGTCCGGGGCTAAAGCCCCGGCTCCTTTGTCGTGATTCGGCTCTTGTCCCGGAAGTGAGGCTTTAGCCTCGCCCGACACGACGAGCAAAGCGGGCATGAGACGAAACGCAAGATTGTGAACAGGGATGATGCCTCATACTCTGATTTGGCGTGTCAAGGGAATGAATATGCTCTTGCCCTGTTTGTGGCATTCTTCGAAATGAAATTTTGTTCTGGATCAGGTAAGCTTCGCTACCTTTAGTGAGGCTTGTGCGGCCCCGGGGCGCAGAATCATATCTCATTGATAATTAACAAAGTTATTTTGAGGATACTATGTTTGATACTGATATGAAAATTGCCGGGTTCGACGATGAACTCTGGCAGGCGATGGAAAATGAAAAGCGTCGGCAGGAGGATCATATCGAACTGATTGCCTCTGAAAATTACACCAGTCCACGGGTGATGGAAGCGCAGGGCTCGGTACTGACCAACAAATACGCTGAAGGTTACCCAGGCAAACGTTATTACGGCGGCTGTGAATATGTTGATATTGCCGAGCAATTGGCCATTGATCGGGTAAAAGAGCTTTTTTCTGCCGATTACGCTAATGTTCAGCCGCATTCTGGCTCCCAGGCCAATGCTGCTGTCTATCTTGCGTTGCTGCAGCCGGGGGATACTATACTTGGAATGAGTCTTGCCCATGGCGGCCATTTGACTCACGGTGCCAAAGTTAATTTTTCCGGCAAGATTTTCAATGCCATCCAGTATGGTCTGGAAAAAGAAAGTGGCGAGATTGACTACGCACAGGTTGAAGCCCTGGCACTGGAACACAAACCAAAAATGATTGTGGCAGGCTTTAGCGCCTATTCACGGGTAGTGGACTGGCAGCGTTTTCGTGATATTGCGGACAAGATCGATGCATATCTGTTCGTCGACATGGCGCATGTGGCGGGTTTGATTGCCGCAGGCGTCTATCCCAGTCCGGTGCAGATTGCCGATGTTACCACCTCGACTACCCATAAGACCCTGCGCGGCCCCCGTGGGGGTATCATTCTGGCCAAAGTGAACCCGGAAATTGAGAAAAAACTCAGTTCACTGGTTTTTCCCGGCACCCAGGGTGGCCCGTTGATGCATGTGATTGCCGGCAAAGCGGTGGCGTTTAAAGAAGCCCTGTTGCCGGAATTCAAACAATACCAGAAACAGGTCGTAGCCAATGCCCGAGTAATGGCTGAAGTCTTCATTGAACGTGGATTTGAAGTCATCTCCGGCGGTACCGACAACCATTTGTTTCTGGTCAGTTTCATTAAACAGGAATTGACCGGCAAGGACGTCGATGCCTGGTTGGGCGTGGCCAACATCACCATTAACAAGAATGCAGTGCCTGATGATCCCCAGTCGCCCTTCGTTACCAGCGGTATTCGCATCGGCACACCGGCAGCCACTACCCGTGGTTTCAATGATGCCGAATGCCGCAATCTGGCTAACTGGATGTGCGATGTCATCGATTCACGAGGTGAGCAGGCTGTTATCGATCGGGTCAAGGCACAGGTGCTGGATGTATGCAAACGCTTGCCAGTCTATCAAGGGACGAGTGACTAGGGACGAGTGGAAACCTGAATATTCATTTATTAATAGGCAATACTGAATGTTAATTTGTTTTTCTCAAAACAAACTGAGTTTGTCTGTTCTTCCTCGTTACTCGTCATTCGTCACTCGTCACTGAGCTCATGCATTGTCCATTTTGCGGCGCTGATGATACCCGGGTGATCGATTCACGCCTGACTGCTGATGGCGCGCAGGTGCGACGGCGGCGGGAATGCGTGACCTGTGCGGAGCGTTTTACTACATTTGAAACGGCGGAACTGGTCATGCCGCGGGTACTTAAAAATGATGGTAAACGTGAGCCTTTCGATGATGAGAAATTGCGCGCAGGGATTCTTCATGCTGTGGAAAAACGGCCGGTAGATATTGAAGAGATTGAAAATGCCGTTAACCGGATTATGAAACGCATGCGTGCTACAGGTGAACGGGAATTACCTTCGCCCCAGATCGGGGAATGGGTGATGGAGGAACTGCGGGATCTGGATCAGGTCGCCTATGTACGTTTTGCCTCAGTGTATCGGAGCTTTGAAGATGTAAGCGCTTTTGCCGAAGAGATTGAACGCCTGAAACATGTGCCTTCGCCCGAGGAAAAGCGCCGGCAACAATCGCTTTTGCCGGAAGATGATAAGTGATGGACAGTTTTAGTTCAGCCGATTATGCGTTTATGGCGCGCGCGCTGCAATTGGCGCAGAAGGGGATGTACACCACCGATCCGAATCCACGCGTGGGCTGTATCATTGTTAAGAATGACAAGCTTGTGGGTGAAGGCTGGCACGAGCGAGCGGGTGAGCCGCATGCAGAAGTCCATGCCCTGAATGCGGCCGGGAATCAGATACAGGGAGCGACTGCCTATGTCACTCTCGAACCCTGCTGTCATCATGGACGTACACCGCCCTGCAGTGAGGCGCTGGTCAAGGCAAAGCTCGCACGGGTCGTGATCGCCATGCAGGATCCTCATGCGCGAGTCGATGGCGGTGGTATTGCACAATTGCGCGAGGCGGGTATTCAGGTGGACACTGGCCTGTTACAGGATCAGGCTGCAAAGCTAAACCCCGGCTTTATCAAGCGTATGCAGTATGCTCGACCGCTGGTACGCTGCAAGCTGGGTATGAGTCTGGATGGACGCACAGCCATGGCCTCCGGGGCAAGCAAATGGATCACGTCGGCAGCGGCGCGTGATGATGTGCAGAATCTGCGCGCGCGCAGTTCAGCTATCATCACCGGCATTGGCACGCTACTGGCCGATGATCCGTCCATGACCGTGCGTCTGGTGGGAGTCGAACGTCAGCCCCTGCGGGTGGTGATAGACACTAAACTGCGTATGCCGGAAAATGCAAAAATGTTATCCCTGCCTGGACGCACGCTGGTGATGACCTGCCGTGATGATGAGTCTGCCCGGCAGCGGTTACAACAGGCAGGCGCTGAAGTGAGGCGGATGCCGCATTATGGCAACCAGGTTAGCATGGAGGCCGTGCTGGATGCACTGGTCGAGATGGAAATTAACGAAGTACTGCTGGAAGCCGGCGCTACCCTGAGTGGCGCAATGTTACAGCGGGGCTTGATCGATGAGCTGATTATTTATATGGCTCCGGTGTTAATGGGCAACAATGCACGCGGATTATTCCATTTGCCGGGACTGGAAAAAATGGCGGATAAAATCCAGCTTGAATTAACCGATGTTCGCGCTGTTGGCAAGGACTGGCGAATAACCGCAAAGGTGCAAATGAAAAGTGATGAGTAATAAAATGAAACGAAAACCAAATTCAGTGAAAGGGTTTACCTTGTCATTTGTTCCTTGCCACTCGACCCTTTCAAGCGGAGGTTGACGTGTTTACCGGAATTATTGAAGCCATAGGTTCAATCGCCAGCATCGAGCGGAAAGGTAATGATGCAAGGATCTTTATTCGTACGGGTAAACTGGATTTGTCAGATGTTAAGCTGGGTGACAGCATCGCTGTCAATGGCGTATGTTTGACGGCAGTTGAATTGCCCGATGAAGAAGGGTTTTGGGCCGATGTTTCCGGCGAGACTCTGACCCGTACCCGCTTTGCCGATATTAAACAGGGCAGTCGGGTCAACCTGGAAAAAGCCCTAACCCCAAATACCCGTTTGGGCGGGCATCTGGTCAGTGGGCATGTGGATGGTGTCGGTGAAATTATTGAACGCGGCCCGGTTGGGCGTTCAGTACGATTCCGGATCAAGGCTGAGGATAAACTGGCGCGTTATATTGCCGAGAAGGGTTCTATCTGTGTCGATGGCATCAGCCTGACAGTAAACCGGGTCGAAGGCGCGGTTTTTGAACTGAATATTGTTCCTCATACTTTGGTTGAAACAATCATGGATGATTATCAGGTGGGTACACAGGTGAATCTGGAAGTGGACATTATCGCCCGCTATCTTGAACGTCTGTTGCAAGGTGATAAGGCCGCTGAAGCAGACAGCGGTGGGATTACCGCAGCAATGCTGGCGGAATACGGATTTATGAAATAAGCGGGCAAGGCTTGATCATTATCATTAATTCCATTCACCCTTCGACAGGCTCAGGGCGAACGGAATTAACCAGAATTTTAGAAGTAATCAGAATTTCCATAGACAAGCGGTGTAAGACACGATGGCAATGAACAGCACAAAAGAAATTATTGAAGATATTCGTCAGGGTAAGATGGTAATCTTGATGGATGATGAGGATCGTGAGAACGAAGGCGATCTGATTATGGCCGCCGATCATGTGCGTGCGGAAGATATTAACTTCATGGCTCGTTACGGCCGTGGACTTATCTGTATGACCATGTCGAAAGATCGCTGTGACTGTCTGCGTTTGCCGCTTATGGTGAATGAAAATAACGAAGCCAATTCCACCAACTTTACTGTTTCTATTGAAGCGGCAGAAGGTGTGACGACGGGCATTTCAGCGGCTGATCGTGCTGTGACTATTCGCCGTGCGGTAGCGGCGGATGCCAAACCTTCCGATTTGGTGCAACCGGGTCATGTTTTTCCGTTGATGGCTCAACCCGGAGGGGTTCTGACTCGCGCTGGCCATACCGAAGCCGGCTGTGATTTGGCTCGCCTGGCCGGTCTGGAACCCGCCTCGGTGATTGTCGAGATCCTTAACGAAGATGGCACGATGGCGCGTCGTCCGCAGTTGGAGAAATTTGCTGTCGAGCATAATCTCAAAATTGGCACCATAGCCGACTTGATTGAGTATCGCTTGTTGAATGAGAAAACCATTGAGCATGTTGCACGTTGTGAAATGCCTACCGAGTTTGGTAATTTTCACCTGCATGCCTATCACAATCTGATTGATGGTCAGGTACATCTGGCTCTGGTCAAAGGCAACCTGGAACCGGGTGTGCCGACCCTGGTACGCGTGCATGTGGAAAACAGCCTTTGTGATATGTTTGGCAGTCAACGTCAGGATTGTGGCTGGCCGTTGCGTAATGCACTTAAACGCATAGCAGATGAGGGCGTGGGGGTTGCTATTATTCTGCGTTTGGCAGATGAATCAGACGCTATTATTAGCCGTATCAAAAATTATAGTTTGCAAGACGAAGGTACCGACCTGCCTCGCAGCGATTCGGGAGAGGATTTACGTACTTTCGGAATCGGTGCGCAGATCCTGTCCGATCTTGGCATCACCCATATGCGAGTCCTCAGTGCGCCGAAGAAAATGCACGGTCTTTCCGGCTTTGGGCTGGATGTGGTTGACTATGTGTATGATTGATTCTTAACTATTATATTATTCGGGTGAATAAGATGAAAAACATTAAAACGATAGAAGGTGGGCTAGTTATCAATGGCTCACGTTTTGGTATTGCTGTAGCACGCTTCAACAGCTTTGTGGTTGAGAGTTTATTGGATGGTGCCCTAGATACTCTCAACCGGCATGGGGCAGATGAGAAAAATATTGAAATCGTGCGCGTTCCCGGCGCGTTCGAATTGCCACTGGTAGTCCAGCGTATGGCCGGCAGCGGTAATTATGATGCTGTTATTGCATTAGGCGCGGTTATTCGCGGTGGTACGCCACATTTTGAATACGTTGCCGGTGAATGTGTAAAGGGACTTGCCCAGGTGATGATGCAAAAAGATATCCCGGTCGCGTTTGGAGTGTTGACGGTGGATACTATCGAACAGGCGATTGAGCGTGCCGGCACCAAGTCGGGCAATAAGGGTGTAGAAGCAACGATTTCGGTGATCGAAATGGTTAACTTGTTGAATCAGATCAATTGATCGTCCATCGTCTATGTCCGTGCAGGAAATAAAATATATATTATGAAGTTAAACAGTCGTACACGGGCCCGTCGTCTGGCTATGCAGGGCATTTATGAATGGCAGATGTCGAATAACAATATCGGCGATATTGAAACCCGGTTATTGATCGACAGTGACAGCCGAAATCTTGATCTTAAACTTTTTCGGGAATTGTTATTTAATGTGCCAAAAGAAACCGATGAACTGGATATGCACATTTCTGAATATATAGATCGGCCGATGGCTGAGATTGATCCCGTTGAATCCGCCATCCTGCGTCTGGGCGCGTATGAGCTTCTGCGGCGACCGGCGGTACCTTATCGGGTGGTGATTAATGAAGCCGTGGAACTGGCCAAAACCTTCGGTGCCGAAGCCGGACACAAATATGTGAATGGTGTGATGGACAAACTGGCCGTTAAATTACGAAAACAGGAAATCGCAGGGCATTTAAAAAGAAAATCCTGACTATACGTCAGTAATCGTGAATATTTTATTCTTTAGCCCGTGATTTAAAGTCTTTAAACAGGGGATTTAAAATCCCACGCCTTTAGGCGGTATGATTATTTTTGCGCCTTCTCCCCTTGAGGGGAGAAGGCTGGGATGAGGAGCCGATCAATCCGGCTTTTAGCCGTGACCCGAAGCCACCGGCTTTAGCGGGTGAAGCCTTCACACCGGAATCCAGATTCTACGTCATAGCGAGGCAGACATGTCGGTATCCGAATTCGAGATCGTAAACAGGTATTTTGCCAGCCATAGTGTGGCTAGCGAAAATATTATTCTTGGCATCGGCGATGATGCTGCGGTTGTTTCAGTCGCGGAGAATAAACAGCTGGTCGTGTCTATCGATACCCTGATTAGCGGGGTGCATTTTCCGCTACAGACCTCGGCCGCTGATATTGCCTGGAAAGCACTGGCCGTCAATCTCAGTGATCTGGCGGCGATGGGGGCAAGCCCGGCATGGTTTACGCTGGCACTAAGCTTGCCGGAAGTTAATCATAACTGGCTGGCGGCGTTTAGTGAAAGCCTGGCAGAGATTGCTTCGACCTACCGTATTCCTTTGGTCGGCGGTGACACCACGCGTGGCCCACTCAGTATCACTATTCAGGTGGCCGGTCATGTCACATCGGGCCAGGCCTTATTGCGCTGCGGGGCGAATGTGGGTGATCAGATCTTCGTCACGGGCAGTATTGGCGATGCTGCACTGGGTCTGTATTTGTTACAGCAACAACCGGAAGATATGATCGAGACCGATTATCTGAAACGTGATCTTATTCGCCACCTGAACCGGCCGCAGCCACGCATTGAAACAGGGCAGATGTTACAAGAAATAGCCAGCGCCTGTATCGATATTTCAGATGGCCTGTTTGCCGATCTCGCACACATCCTCAAGGCCAGCGCGGTAGGTGCACATTTGCAGCAGGCGCAGATTCCTTTGTCCGAAGCTACGCAGACGTTTTTGTCAGAAAATCCGCAGTTGCGAAACACGGTTTACAATCGCGGTGATGATTATGAACTGTGCTTCTGTGTGCCAGCAGAAAAATGTGATCAACTTGATGCGATTGCAGAACACCGGCATTGCAGCTTGAGCCATATTGGTGAGATTGTATCCGGCCATGATTTGCAATTATTTGATGCGCACAACAATCTGCTTGATTACCGGCATGATAGTTACGATCACTTTGCAGAAAAGCATGACTAAAACAGGCTTGCATCCATCACCTGGTATGTTGCGTAATCCGGTGCATTTTCTGAGTCTTGGGTTTGGCAGTGGTCTGTTTCCGGTTGCTCCGGGCACTGCGGGTACACTGGTAGCCATTCCGGTATATCTTTTGCTGGCGAAACTGGAGCTGTCTGTTTATCTGATTGTCACGCTGCTGATGTTTGTGCTCGGAATTTATCTGTGTGGCGTGACTTCCCGTGAACTGGGAGGAAAGGATCACCCTGCCATCGTCTGGGATGAGATTGTCGGTTATATGATTACCATGATTTCCGTACCCCCGAAAATAGGATGGCTGCTTGCAGGCTTCCTGTTATTCCGATTGTTCGATATTCTTAAACCCTGGCCCATTCGGGTACTGGATCACAATATCAAGGGGGGCATAGGGATTATGCTGGATGACGTACTCGCCGGTATTTTTTCGGCATTGATACTACAGGGTTTGTTGAAATTCAGCATTTAATCGTTTTGGATATGATTCCCTGTTTCAGGAGTTAGTATGCCAATTAAAACAGTCGCATTAACCTTTATCCTGTTTTTATTATTTCTATCGGCAACGGGCATAGCGGCACCTGTTGATAACAGCAAAACGATTATGGTGCTTGGACTATTCAAGGATCGTGCGGTTATTCGTGTCGGTAAACAGGAGCATATACTGCGCGTGGGGGAGACCACACCGGAAGGCGTGAGGCTTATTGAGGCTGACAGTGAGAGCGCCGTGTTGGAGTTTAGAGGGAAAAGGAATACTTATTTTCTTGGTCGGCAGATCAGTAGCCGTTTCAAAAAAGCCGAAATAAAAGGCGGAGCAAATATCTGGCCTATAAATGGTATGTATATGGTGGGGGGTGCGATCAACGGCCAGCCGGTAAAATTTATGGTGGATACGGGTGCTAGCTGGATTTCAATGAATAGTAAACATGCCCGGCGGCTAGGGCTAGACTATCGTGTATCCGGCAAACGCAGTTCGGTATCAACGGCAAGTGGCGTAGCCCAGGTTTTCCTGCTCGATCTTGACCGCGTCAGAGTGGGAGACATTGTGTTGCACCATGTCAAAGCCGCAGTACTGGAAGGCGGTTCCCCTACCGAAATATTGCTGGGCATGTCATTTCTTGAGAGGGTTGATATTCAGCGCAAAGGACAAATGATGACACTGAAGAAAAAGTGGTAGAGTTCGCGTTGCTAACAATATCATTATTATACATTCAGCCAGACGCGTATAGGCAGCAGCAAATAAGCCGCACTAAACCCGATAGTCCAGATCACTACTGAAGTCCAGTAGATACGTTTATTCCATTTGTAGGAAGCATGGCACGCCTTGGCCCGTTTCTCATCGGCAGGACAGCTGCGGCCGGGTCGAAACATCAACCAGCCGGAAATAAACAGCATTATTCCGGAAAATACAAATACCCATATCTTGTGTTGACTGAGAACTATCAAAAAAGGAAAAGCGCTGGTCATGGCAACAACCGTGGTTCCCAGACCCAGTGTGACAAAAAGAATGGGCAAGGCACAGCACACCAGTGTGCCGGTTGTGGTGAATAAGGTGAAAATTGTGATGCCTTTCTGGCTCAGATCAGAATGATTGATTACAGTTTTATTGCTCATGGCGTTATTTTCCTTAACTTGTTACTCAAGAGGCTTTTTTTCATACTGCGATAAGTGAAGCCGGCATCATTAAACAGCACCTTCATCTGTTTTGAGGTTAATTTTTTACCATCAGCCATGTTGACGCTGACCAGACCTTTATTGAGATCAACGTTGATATCACTTGTGCCCTCGACGGCTTTGAGTTTTTTCTCGATACCATAGGCACAGAAAGGACAAGCCAGGCCGTCAACCCGCATTTCATAATGAGTGCCTGCGGCAAATACATTTTGTAAAAGCAACAAACTGAACAGGCTTATTAATAGTCGTTTTTTCATTCCGATGTCTCCTGAATTAATATTGGCGCATAACTTACAGGTGCCACTCAAATACGAGCTTGGCGCGATAATCTGTTTTTTTCTGGAGGCCGTTCAGATCGTGATAAATCGGTATCTGCACGCCAGCCTTGATGGCGAAATAGCGGTAAGTCCAGAAAATACCAGGCGAAACAAACCACTCTGTTCCACCACTATTGGATAAATTGAGCCCATTCACCGCGTCCTGTTGAGCATATTCACCATTGAGTTCCAGCAGCCAAACGGTATCGGGCTCCAGATAGCCGGTGGGTGTAGGACGAAAGCCGCCAACAAAATCAATCAGAATCTTGTTGCCACGGTTCAGTCCGGTATTATTGGTACCGTTGTAGCGATAGCGGGCACTGGCCCAGCGGTACCATCTACGTCCTTCATAGCCGTAGGTAAGGCCGAGAATAGCATCCGTCGTGCCCTTACTCTGGGTCGGTATTTGATTGCTGGCTGCCGTGTCGGTAACTACTTTAAGCAATACCGCCGTCGATTGTTGCAGGCCAAGCGAGTCCTTGCGCCAAAAACGATACTTGGTAAAGGCTGAAATATCGCTTGTGCCATTACTGTTGTTATTACTCTCCTCCTTGAATGCATACGGTAAATCAGCCCCCAATGACCAGTCGCCGGTAAGCCCATAAGTGACTTCAAGGCCTAACGATTGTTCTTTATTATCGGCGCTTTTATCCGATTCCAGATTGGTGGCAATTTCGTAACCATCCTTGAACACGACATGCGGGCCGAGACCAAACACCGGATCATGAGCAAATGATGATGGACTCACTATGACCAGGAACACTATCAGGCCATAGTGTTTCAATCTTTTGTGTAACATTCATAAATCTCCCATCTAATTCGTACACATATCTATGACAGTTTGGAGTTAACACCAGGTTCCAGATAATTTTGAAAAATATTAACCATGAATAAAGCCTACGTTCTGGAGTTAACTCCATGTCAAGTAAATCAATAGATTATTTTTCGATTCAGAAGTTTATGCATGCTGAGATAAGCCGCTAAGGGTATAATTTGTATTCGGCCTGCATTTTATACTTTGTTAGAGATAAGCATCATTGTCTGATCGGGAATACGAGCAACGTTTTGGCGGTTTGCGCCGACTTTATGGGGATGCCGCCTTTGCCTGGTTGCCGCAGCTGCACTTTTGCGTTATTGGCATCGGTGGTGTGGGATCCTGGGTAGTGGAAGCCTTTGCCCGTTCCGGCATTGGCCGCCTGACCCTGGTGGACTATGATGACATTGCGCTAACCAATATCAACCGCCAGTTGCACAGCCTCAGCGATACCCTGGGCCAGAAAAAAATCACGGTGATGAAAGAGCGGGTGTTACAGGTTAATCCGGATTGTCAGGTCGATTTGATTGATGATTTCCTGACCATGGACAATCATGCAGCAATCCTCTCTCGGGGGTATGACTACGTGGTTGATGCAATTGACAGCATCAAATTCAAAGCAGCGTTGATTTATTATTGTCGGCGTAACAAAATTTCGCTGATCACTACTGGCGGGGCCGGAGGATTAACCGATGCATCGACGATCGGCATTGCTGATCTGAGCCGAACCCGGAATGATGCACTGGCAGCAAAAGTCCGCAGCCGTCTGCGTAGCGATTATGGTTTCAGCCGTAACCCGAAACGCCGTTTTGGCGTTGATTGTGTCTATTCCACCCAGCAACCTGTTTATCCTAAAGCGGATGGCAGTGTCAGCCATGAAAAACCGGGAATCCACGGTCTGTCGCTAGACTGCCATCTGGGGTATGGTGCTTCATCCTGTGTGACCGCCAGCTTTGGTTTGATGGCCGCCTCTCATGTTATCAACAAAACGCTGGGCAAAAAAACCGGATAAGTGCATGCGCAAAAGGGAAGCTGTGGTGTTGGTTCACGGGATCTGGATGACAGGTTTTGAAATGCTGTTGCTGCGTTATCGCCTGCACCGATGTGGTTATCAAACTTATTCGTTTCACTACTCCAGTTTGCGTCATACACCCGCACAAAATGCCGTTTCTCTGAATCACCTCCTGAAGAAAATAGCGGCTGACAGGATTCACCTGCTGGCGCACAGTTTGGGTGGCATCGTACTCATGCATCTGTTTCATGCTTTTCCGGAACAAAAACCGGGACGAGTAGTGATGCTGGGAACGCCCGCTAAGGGCAGTGAACTTGCCCGCCGTTTTTATCGCAAACGAGGCTGGCGTTTGTTGCTGGGGCGTGCCTGTGAGCAGGGCTTGCTGGGTGACGTGCCGGATTGGCCGGAGGATCGGGAGCTGGGATTGATCATCGGTGATCGTCCGCTCGGGATGCTGGCGCAATTCTTTGGTGGGCCGTTAGAGAAGCCCAGTGATGGCACGGTAAGGGTGGCAGAGACCCGGATCAAACAGACCCGTGATGTCCTGCGCCTGCCAGTGACGCATTTTTCCATGCTGGCGAACAGGTGCGTAGCAGCCGCAGTTTGTCGTTTTTTGCACGTCGGTAAATTCTGAATTCTGGGGGCATCATATTTAAGTTAGTCGAACCAGGTGGGGGCATGAGTCTTGTGCCCGCGTGTTTTGTGTTTACTCCGCCCTGCGAGGGCATAAAACCCGTGCCCACCTTACGAGACCAGTCCCTGTATAAAGGATTGTTGCTTATTCAATAAAGTGTTAGGATCTACCAAATTGTGTTTTTAGTTGAAGTGGGCCTTGAGCCCACTTTTTATTTACAGGTTGCAAGAATGCTGGAAGAGAAACTGGCCAGGCTGGTTGCATCGGCGGTAGAGGCTCTGGGACTCGAACTGGTTGGAGTCGACTATTTTGCGCAGGGTGCTCACTCTGTGTTGCGAGTCTATATTGATTCGGAGCAGGGCATTACGCTGGATGATTGCAGCAAAGTGAGTCATCAGCTGAGTGGGGTGCTGGAAGTTGAGGAGCCGATTCGCGGCAAGTACAACCTGGAAGTGTCATCACCAGGCCTGGATAGGCCATTGTTTACACTGGCACATTTTGAACGTTTTGTGGGTCAGGGTGTAAAATTGCGTCTGCGCCGGCCGCTTAATGGTCAGCGTAAATTTAAGGGTGTGATTACCGAGGTTGAAGACGGGCATATTCAGATAGCGCTGGATGATAGTCAGGCGCTGGAGCTGGAGATAGACGAAATTGAAAAGGCGAATCTGATTCCCGAGCTGTGAGCCAAATGGCATGTCGGACAGCGGCAAACTGATTCGTAGAGCAGGTATCAATATTGGTCACTATAGGTGGATTTTTTAACTATGGCGGCAGACAGAATGGTGCGACGGAAATGAGTAAATTGAAACAGGGGCTGGATCATGAATAAAGAGATTTTGCTGGTTGTTGATGCAGTTTCTAACGAAAAGGGCGTTGACAAAAGCATAATCTTCGAGGCAATCGAGATTGCTTTGGCGACTGCAACCAAAAAGCGTTACACCAATGACGTGGATGTACGCGTAAATATTGATCAGGAAACAGGTCATTACCAGAGTTTCCGCCGCTGGGAAGTGGTAGAGGATGATGCGATGGATCAGCCTGATCACCAGACTACGCTGAGTGCCGCCCAGTACGAAGATCCGGATAGCAAAGTCGGTGATTTCGTCGAGGAAGAGATTGAATCCGTGAAGTTTGGTCGCATCGCGGCACAGACGGCAAAGCAGGTTATTGTGCAGAAAGTGCGCGAAGCTGAGCGCAAGCAAGTGGTGGAAGCGTACCGCGAACGTATCGGCGAACTGGTCATGGGCGTGGTCAAGCGGGTGGAGCGTGGCAATGTTTACCTGGATCTGGGTGGCAATGCGGATGCGATTATTCCCCGCGAGGATATGATTCCGCGTGAGGCTATTCGCACGGGTGACCGTGTGCGTGGTTATATGAAGGAAATCAATGAAGAAGTTCGTGGTCCGCAGCTGTTTGTCAGCCGTACTGCGCCGGAGTTTTTGATTGAATTGTTTAAAATCGAAGTCCCCGAAGTCGGCGAGAGCCTGATTGATATTCTGGGTGCTGCTCGTGACCAGGGATCGCGTGCCAAGATTGCCGTGCGTAGTAACGAAGCTCGGATTGATCCCGTTGGTGCCTGCGTGGGTATGCGCGGTTCGAGGGTGCAGGCTGTTTCCAATGAGCTGGCAGGTGAACGCATCGACATCGTGCTTTGGGATGAAAACGAGGCCCAGTTTGTTATCAATGCGATGTCGCCGGCGGTAGTGTCATCCATTATTGTTAATGAAGATAACAAGAGTATGGATATCGCCGTGGAAGAAGATCAGCTGTCGCTGGCTATTGGCCGCGGTGGTCAGAACGTCAAACTGGCCAGTGAACTGACCGGCTGGACTCTGAATGTGATGTCAGAAACAGAAGCATCTGAGAAATCTGAAGTAGAAACGCAGAAATCTCAGCAAATGTTTATGGATATGCTGGATGTGGATGAAGAAGTGGCGGTGATTCTGGTGCAGGAGGGATTTACCAGTATCGATGAAATTGCCTATGTCCCCGTCAGCGAAATGCTGGAGATCGAAGAGTTTGAGGAGGATATTGTTGAGGAACTCCGTGGACGGGCGAAGGACATCCTCTTGACGCGCGCCATCAGTAGTGAAGAAGATTTAACCCTTGTTGAGCCGACTGATGATTTGCAGAAAATGGAAGGCATGACTAAAGATTTAGCCTACCAGATGGCGCATAACGGTATCATTAGCATGGAAGATTTGGCTGAGCAATCAGTGGATGAACTACTGGAAATCGAAGGGATTGATGAAGAACAGGCGGCAAAATTGATTATGACCGCACGTGAACCATGGTTTGCGGAAGAGCAAGATAAATAATTCTGGACCATGGTAGGAGAATAAATTTATGGCTGATGTAACAGTCACGCAATTTGCAGAAGTGGTAGGTATTTCGGTAGACCGATTGCTAACCCAGTTAAAAGAAGCCGGTGTTAGCATTAGCGATGCAAATGCAAGTATTGACGATGCTGAAAAAATGAAGCTATTGGACTTCTTGCGCAATAAACATGCGTCAGGTTCTGCCAATGAGTCAAAAGCTGCTTTGCCACGCAAGGTAACCTTGAACCGCAAGTCCACCAGCGAACTGAAACAGTCCGCAGCAGGTCATGGCAAGGCCAAGTCAGTGGTCGTGGAAGTACGTAAGAAACGTACCTATGTCAAACGCGAAGATGTGCAGGAAGATGAGACGGCTGCAGCAGAAAAGGCGAAGCTCGAAAAAGAGAAGCTGCTGGCTGAGCAGCGTCAGCGTGAAGATGACGAGAAACGTCGGCAGCAGGAAATTGAAGCAAAGCGTCTGGCTGAGGAAGATGCCGCACGCGAAAAAATACGTCAACAGGAAGAAGACAAACGCAAAGCGGAAGAAGAAAGGAAAGCAAAAGAAAGCAAGAAGGTGGTACCTGCGGTCAAGGAGAAGCCCGCATCAGCGCCAGCAGCCGATACTCGCGATAAGCATAAAAAATCGTCAAAGCATGATAAGGCTGATCGGGATACCCGTTATGGACGTAAGGAATTACATGTTACGGCTGACAAGTCAGGCCGTCGCCGAAAGAAACCAAAACGTGTAGCAAGATCGGCTGTTTCTGCATCCGGGGAGCATGGTTTTACTCGCCCGACGGCACCTATCGTACATGAAGTTTCGATAGCAGAAACCATCAGCGTTGGCGATTTGGCACAGAAAATGTCAGTAAAAGCTGCGGAAGTCATCAAAGTGCTTATGAATATGGGCTCGATGGTAACGATTAACCAGGTGCTGGAGCAGGATACTGCGACTCTGGTGGTCGAAGAAATGGGTCACAAGGTCAAACTGCTGGTGGAGGATAGACTGGAATCCTCCCTGATTGATGAAAGCCAGGAAGGCGAGTCGGTTGCTCGTGCGCCGGTGGTGACCATCATGGGCCATGTCGATCACGGTAAGACTTCATTGCTGGATTATATTCGCAAATCGCGCGTGGCGGCCAGTGAGTCGGGTGGCATTACCCAGCATATCGGTGCCTATCATGTGCATACGGATTCGGGCGATATTACCTTCCTTGATACCCCCGGCCATGCCGCGTTTACTGCCATGCGCGCGCGCGGTGCCAAAGTTACCGATATCGTGATCCTGGTGGTAGCGGCAGATGATGGCGTGATGCCGCAGACGCGTGAGGCCATTCAGCACGCCCGGTCGGCGGATGTCCCCTTGATCATTGCCGTTAACAAAATCGATAAGGAAAATGCCGATCCGGACAGGGTAAAGAATGAATTGAGCCAGGAAAATGTGATCCCTGATGATTGGGGTGGCGATACCATGTTTGTCAATGTTTCTGCGCATTCCGGTGAAGGTGTGGACGCTCTTCTCGAAGCGGTGTTACTGCAGGCCGAAGTGCTGGAACTGAAAGCGATAGCCGTTGGTCAGGCTCGTGGCTCAGTAGTGGAATCCCGTCTGGATAAGGGGCGTGGCCCGGTGGCCACCGTCCTGGTACAAAAAGGTATGCTGAAGAAAGGTGATATTTTATTGGCCGGCCTGGAATATGGCCGAGTTCGCGCTATGCTCAATGACAAGGGCGAGCCGGTAGACAGCGTGGGTCCTTCGATGCCTGTTGAGGTTCTGGGTTTATCCGGGACACCGATGGCGGGAGATGAAGCCACAGTGGTGGAATCTGAACGCAAAGCGCGTGAAGTGGCCATGTTCCGTCATAGCAAGTCGCGTGATATCAAGCTGGCGCGGCAGCAGGCCGCAAAGCTGGAAAATATGTTTTCACAGATGGAATCGGGCGAAGTCAGCACGCTCAATATTCTGCTCAAAGCTGATGTGCAGGGTTCCAGTGAAGCTATTTCCGATTCCCTGAACAAGTTGTCAACCGATGAAGTGAAGGTGAAAATCGTCTCCAGTGGCGTAGGCGGGATTAATGAATCTGATGTTAATCTGGCGGTGGCAGCAGGTGCTATCGTAATTGGCTTTAATGTTCGTGCGGATGCGGTGGCCAAGCGCCTGATCGATGAAGAAGGCGTGGATCTGCATTACTACAGTGTCATCTATGATCTTATCGACGAGGTCAAAGCCGCTATGAGTGGCATGCTTTCGCCCGAAATCAAGGAACAGATTATCGGCTTGGCGGAGGTTCGGGATGTTTTCCGTTCTCCCAAACTGGGTGCCATTGCGGGTTGTATGGTAACCGAAGGTGTGGTCAAACGGCATAATCCGATTCGCGTACTGCGTGACAATGTGGTGATTTACGAGGGTGAGCTTGAATCTCTGCGCCGCTTTAAAGATGATGTTAACGATGTCAAGCTGGGTATGGAATGTGGCATCGGGGTGAAGAGCTATAATGACGTTAAACCCGGCGATCAAATCGAAGTATTCGAAATGATCGAGGTTCAGCGCGAGCTGTAATTATTCTTGTGGATACGCAAAGTTTGACTCGTTTCCGTGGGAACCAGAAATATGCACTCTATTAACGACAATACTCTCTAATGCCAAAAGACTTCAGTCGTACCCGCCGTGTAGGCGAACAGATCCAGCGTGAACTGGCTGTCCTCATTCAGCAGGAGATCAAAGATCCCCGGCTGGGAATGGTGACGGTGTCTGCGGTAGACGTATCACGGGATTTATCGGTAGCCAAGGTATTTGTGACAGTACTCAACGAAGAACATGATATGGCGCAAACCCTGGATGTGCTGAATCATGCGGCCGGTTTTCTGCGTCACTGCCTAGGGAAAAGCATGAGTTTGCGTAGCGTACCGCTACTGAAATTTATCTATGATGCCTCGGTCAGTAATGGTAATCGCTTATCCAGTCTGATTGATCAAGCCGTGAGTGCCGACCGCGACAAACATCAGGATCAGGATTTGCAGGATCCGGAACAACAGGATCAGGATTAGGTAGAGTCATGGCTCGACGCAGGCGTAATAAAGGTCGCAATATCAGCGGCATTATCTTACTCGACAAACCGACAGGTATGACATCCAATGCTGCCCTGCAACGGGTCAAGCGACTGTTTAATGCCAATAAGGCCGGGCATACCGGCAATCTGGATCCCATGGCCAGTGGTCTGTTGCCCCTTTGTCTGGGTGAGGCCACCAAGGTCTCCGGTTTTTTGCTGGATTCCGACAAGCACTATGTCGGCACCTGCAAGCTGGGCGAGCGCACTGATTCTGGTGATGCCGATGGTGTGGTGGTGCAAAGCCGACAGGTTGAAGAATATAACGAGGCGCATATTCTCGAAGTATTCAGTCAATTCAAGGGGGAGATTAGCCAGATTCCTCCCATGCATTCCGCTATCAAGGTGGATGGACAACCGCTCTACAAACTCGCGCATCAGGGCATCGAGATCGAACGTAAGCCACGCCGGGTTAATATTTTCAACCTTGACCTGGTGCGTAAGGCTGAGGATGAGCTGGATATCGATGTGCGTTGTTCAAAAGGGACCTATATTCGTACTTTGGTTCAGGACATTGGCGAGGAGCTGGGCTGTGGCGCGCACCTGAATGCCTTGCGGCGAACCGGTGCCGGGCCATTTTCGATAGAAAACAGCATCACGCTGCCAGAGTTGGAGCAGTTGTCCGAAGAAGGTTTTGCCGCTATGGATGCACACCTGTTGCGTATGGAATCTGCTCTGGCTGACTGGCCACAGCTGACTTTGACGCAAGACAGTACACATTATTTGCGTCAGGGTCAGGCAGTACAAGTGCCTAAAGCGCCGACGCGTGGCTGGGTTTGCCTGTTTGCTGATGATGCGCGTTTCCTGGGTGTCGGTCAGATTCTGGGTGATGGCCGGGTTGCCCCCCGACGATTGATAAACCTGGCCTGAATTCGTCATCATTTTAGCGAAATTAGCTTGTTTTCCCGGATTTAGCTTGTCTCGGGTACCTGCGCACGGGTAGAATACGCGCTTTCTTCGTTTCACCAATTTTTATGTAATTACAGGAGCTTGCGATGTCAATTAATGCCGAAAGCAAGGCGAACATCGTTTCAAACTATCAGCGTTCAGGTACTGACACCGGATCCCCCGAAGTTCAGGTCGCGCTATTGTCGGCACGCATTAACGATTTGTCCGACCATTTTAAAACTCATATTCATGATCATCACTCCCGTCAGGGTTTGTTGCGTATGGTTAGTCAGCGTCGCAAGTTGCTTGATTACCTTAAGAAAAAGGATCTGCAACGCTATCGTGATCTGATTGCAGGCCTGGGTCTGCGTAAATAATTTTTGCTCAAGTTTATCGTTTAAGGAACCTTCATGGCCGTTGTTAAAAAAGAATTCAAGTTTGGTGATCATACTGTCACGCTGGAAACCGGAGAGATCGCTCGGCAAGCCTCTGGCTCGGTCATGGTCAGAATGGGGGAAACCGTCGTTCTGGTGACTGCTGTTGCGGATAAGAAAGAAGTGGCCGGTCGGGACTTTTTCCCTATGACGGTTGATTACACCGAAAAGACTTATGCGGCAGGCAAGATTCCCGGTGGCTTTCTGAAACGTGAAGGCCGACCGTCCGATAATGAAACCTTGACCGCCCGCCTGATTGATCGCCCTATTCGCCCCCTGTTCCCTGAAGGTTTTACCAACGAAGTTCAAATTATTTGTACCGTGATGTCCCTTGATCCAGCGGTAACACCTGATATTCCCGCTATGCTCGGCGCATCTGCTGCACTGATTTTATCTGGCGCACCGTTCAACGGCCCGATTGCCGCCGCCCGTGTAGGTTATAAAGATGGTGGGTATCTACTGAATCCAAGCAAGACCGAAATTAAAGAGTCCGAGTTGGATCTTATTGTGGCCGGTACCGATGCTGCCGTATTGATGGTGGAATCCGAAGCTAAAATATTGCCTGAAGATGTCATGCTCGGTGCGGTCATGTTTGGCCATGATGCTTTCCAGGTGGCAATTAAAGCTATTCGTGAGCTGGCTGTTGAAGCCGGTGCGGTTGCCTGGGACTGGCAGGCCGCAGAAGAAAATGTTGTGGTAAATGAAGCGGTAGCGGCTGCGGGTGAAACGCAATTTGCCGAAGCCTATACCATTTGTGAAAAAATGCCGCGTTATACGCGCCTGAGTGAAATTCGCAAGGAAATCAGAGCCAACCTGGTTGATGAAGAGCGCGAAGGTTATTCTGAAGAAGGAATTTCCGATGCCATTGAAAAACTTGAGAAGAAGGTTGTGCGCAGCAAGATTCTCAGCGGTGAGCCGCGTATTGATGGGCGTGATACACGCACCGTGCGGGATATCACGGTAAAAGTTGGTGTATTGCCACGTACGCATGGTTCGGCCCTGTTTACCCGGGGTGAAACGCAGGCGTTGGTTGTGACCACGCTGGGCACCGAGCGTGATTCTCAGATTATTGACGCGCTGGAAGGCTCCTATCGTGATCCCTTCATGTTGCAATATAACTTCCCGCCTTACTCCGTCGGTGAAACCGGGCGCGTAGGTACGCCCAAGCGTCGGGAAATCGGCCACGGCCGTCTGGCCAAGCGTGGCGTGCTGGGTGTGATGCCGGACATGGAAGAATACCCCTATTCACTGCGCGTGGTATCTGAAATTACTGAATCCAACGGTTCAAGTTCCATGGCATCGGTCTGTGGCAGTAGCCTGTCCATGATGCATGCCGGGGTGCCGTTAAAAGCGCCCGTTGCCGGTATTGCTATGGGGTTGATCAAGGAAGATGACAAGTTCGCAATATTGACCGATATCCTCGGTGATGAAGATCATCTGGGAGATATGGATTTCAAGGTTGCCGGTACTGAAAACGGCATTACCGCCTTGCAGATGGATATCAAGATTGAAGGTATTACCAAAGAAATCATGGAAATTGCTCTGGGGCAGGCTAAAGAAGGTCGCCTGCACATTCTTGAGAAAATGAATGCTGTCATCGACAAGCCGCGTGAAGAGTTATCCGAGTTTGCACCGCGTTATGTCACCTTCAAGATTAATCCGGACAAGATCCGTGATGTCATTGGCAAGGGTGGGGCAACCATTCGTTCTATTACCGAAGAAACGGGCACTACGATCGACATTAGCGACGATGGCACGATCAAGATTGCTTCCAGCGATCAGGCGGCTGCCAACGAAGCACGTGAGAAAGTCGAGCGTTTGACTGCCGATGTTGAAGTGGGCCAGATCTACGAGGGTCGGGTTGCCAAGCTTATGGATTTTGGCGCGTTTGTCACTATTCTGCCGGGCAAAGATGGCTTGGTGCATGTATCACAAATCTGCGAAGAGCGGGTTGAAAACGTCAGTGATAAACTTACGGAAGGTGAGCTTATCAAGGTCAAAGTACTGGAAATTGACAAGCAGGGTCGCATTCGCCTGAGTATGAAAGCCGTCGATGCGGGTTGAGCTGAAACTGTGAAGTAAAAAAAGGGCCCTGGGGCCCTTTTTTTATGCCTGTTAAACAGGCGCTAGACTAATATTGGCATATTTCGTGAATGTTATTGTCAGCAGATAAGCCAATTTGTTTTGTCTGATAACAGTGATGAGGGGTTATGCTAAGAATCTGCATTTTTCTTATATCTTTACTTGCGCTTGGCGCATGCAGTACGATCGGTGTGGGTATTGCACCGCCGGAAGAGATCAAATCGCCGGATATGGGCATGATCTTTGGCAATGTTCAGGCTCCGGAGCGGATAATCGAGGTGACTCTGCGTGAGTATGGCAAGGTGTATATCCGTCCCTTCAATCATCCTCCCCGCGTTCTCATCTATCGAAATGGGGATTTCATGGCTGAAAATCTGAAGCCGGGTAAATACATTTTTTCCTCGCTGGTAACACGGGACACGCGTTATAGTCTGGTGCAGAAAAAAATTGATGCTTATCAGAATATTGTAACCGTGCATCCGGGGCAGCTGGTCTATATTGGTTCCTTCAAACTGTTTGGCCTGCACTCGGGCAATCGGCATGAGGAGGATTTCAAAATGCTAAGAATGCGCAAGCCCGATGAACATACCATAATGAAAAGACTCTATGCCAAATCTGTTGGCACAGGTTGGCAGGATTTGTTCGCCCGGCGGTTGATGATGCTGCGCTGAATGCGGGGAAGTTGTTGGCCTTCATTTTATTCAACCCAACCTTCAGCTCGCTCATTTTTTGATTATTCTGCACTGATGCAGAGTTAAATATAGGTTGGACAGCGCAACGCGAAGCCTACAGGAATTATCTCAGTTAGCTGTTTTCCATGTTACTTATTAGCCCGATTTTCGATTAAATCGTCGACTACAGCCGGATCAGCCAAAGTCGACGTATCTCCCAGTTTGTCCAGCTCGTTGGCAGCAATTTTACGCAGGATGCGGCGCATAATTTTGCCGGAGCGAGTCTTGGGCAGGCCAGGCGCCCACTGAATCACATCCGGTGAGGCGATGGGGCCAATTTCGCTACGCACCTGTTTTATCAGTTCATTGCGTAACTCATCAGTCGCTTTTACGCCTTTAACCAGAGTGACATAGGCATAGATCCCCTGTCCCTTGATGTTATGCGGATAACCGACTACCGCCGCTTCTGCTACCGCCTCATGCAGCACCAACGCACTTTCTACTTCGGCGGTACCCATGCGATGGCCAGAGACGTTGAGTACGTCATCCATGCGCCCGGTAATCCAGTAGTACCCGTCAGCATCGCGTCGTACGCCATCACCGGTACAATAGTAACCGGGATAGGCGCTAAAATAAGTATCGATAAAGCGTTGATGATCGCCATAGAGCGTGCGCATCTGGCCGGGCCAGGGATAACAGATGACCAGGGCACCTTCGGCCTCACCTTCGATGAGTTTACTGGTTGTATCCATGATGCCCGGGATAACGCCAAAGAAGGGGCGGCTGGCAGAACCCGGTTTTAGTGGCGTAGCACCCGGCAGAGGGGTGATCATGTGACCGCCAGTTTCAGTCTGCCACCAAGTATCGACAATGGGGCAGCGGCTGTCGCCTACTACGTGGTAGTACCATTCCCAGGCTTCGGGATTAATAGGCTCGCCGACCGAGCCGAGAATACGCAGGCTGGCACGGGAGGTTTTTTTTACCGGTTCATTACCCTCACGCATGAGTGCACGAATGGCCGTGGGTGCGGTGTAAAAGACAGTGACCTGGTGTTTGTCAATGGTTTGCCAGAAACGGGACGCATCCGGGTACGTGGGAATACCTTCAAACATAAGAGTAGTATTGCCAATGGCCAGCGGACCATACACCGTGTAGCTATGACCGGTAACCCAGCCGACATCGGCGGAACACCAGAAAACATCACCGTCATGCAGATCAAATGTGTATTTGGTGGTCATAGCTGCGTATAGCAGGTAGCCCCCTGTGGTGTGCAACACGCCCTTGGGTTTGCCGGTGGAGCCGGAGGTATAAAGAATGAAAAGAGGATCTTCGGCATCCATTTCTTCGGCGGGACAATCTTCATCAGCCTCGTCCATCAGTTCGTGATACCAGACATCGCGCTGTTCGTTCCAGTCAATATCACCGCCGGTATGACGAATGGTGAGTATGGTATGAACTTTGGGGCAGTGAGCCACCGCCTTGTCGGTATTGCTTTTTAACGCAACGGTCTTGCTGCCTCGCAGACCCTGGTCGGCGGTAATCACGAGTTGGCAGTCAGAGTCGAGAATACGATCTTTCAGCGCCTCGGGTGAGAAGCCGCCGAAAACCACGGAATGAATGGCACCGATACGGGTACAGGCCAGCATGGCATAGGCAGCTTCCGGGATCATGGGCATATAGATACAAACCCGGTCGCCTTTTTTTATCCCGCGGCTCTTGAGCACGTTGGCCAGTTTGCAGACCTGCCGGTGTAATTCATTGTAGGTGATTTTTTTGTCGACAGAGGGATCGTCACCTTCCCAGATAATGGCGGTTTGATCGCCGCGACTGCTCAGATGGCGATCGATACAGTTGACGCTGACGTTGAGTTTGCCGCCTTCGAACCAGCGGATGTGACCTTTTTTGTAATCCCAGTCCAGTACCTTGTCCCAGGCTTGAGTCCAGTCGAGAAATATTTCTGCGTACTTGGCCCAGAAGCCAGTTGGATCATCAACGGATTGCTGATACATACGAAAATAGTCGTCTTCAGTGATATGTGCTCGGGCAGCAATATTTTGGGGAACGGGATAGATTTTTTCCTGCGCCATGGTTTTCTCCTGAATATAGAAAGGGAAGACAGTGAATGCTGGTTATTATTTATTCCTGGATGCGATGATCAACCTGCTGGAACTCAATGTACGGGAGCTGCGATCTGTAACACAAGGCCGCAGGATCAAGACTTGATCTGGCGGTTCATTAATTCGATCTCATAAATATAGCGCTGTATTTTTGTTGATATATCGGTGCTGATATTATGGAATGCACCGCCAAAGCGCAGGCCCGCTTCGGGATTATCCTGTTTCAGTGGTAGCTGGTTCATAATCTCGATATTTACCAGACCCGATTCTTCATCCGGCAGGATCAAACGTGTACCGTTGAAGAGCATACCAGGCTCAATATTGTATCTGGAATCTTCAACGCGAATGGCCAGCCCGGCTATACTGATGTCGAGTACCGGATAAGAGATCAGAATTTCTTCATCATGAATCAATTCACAGAATACGTTATCACGCAGGGGAATGCGAACCCGGTAAAATTCGCGTCGTTGCACCCAGAGTAGTGATTCGGGGATCGCACAGGCAAAAGCCGGCTTATCATGCAGCTTGGCTTTTTGTAAATAATCGGTGCTGAATTGGGCGGTTACCCCCTCATGCTGCGTTTTGAATACCGTGCGCTTGCTTTGCAGCAGCTTTTTATTGGTTGCCTCATTGGAACCATAATCCAGCACTACCAGATCCTTGTCCGGCAGCACATCGACGATCTGGGTTAGCATAGAATACTTCCCGCCACCAAAATGAGCGGTAATGTTGTTCTTGCTTTTTGCCAGTTGCCGCAGCTTCTGGATAATGGCAGCCCTGCTGCTGAGCAGATACTTTTCGTAATTATCAACCTTTGACTGCTCTGTACTATCGATGGTGGATTGCTCTTGTTTGTCTGTCATGAAGTTGGTTACGGCTGCAAACGATATCTATTAATCAAAAAGTTTGTGCCACCAACGGCGGCGATTACCTGGTTGTGGCAGGTTGCTGAGATCTGTGGGCGTTTCAATCGATAATATCCAGCCAGGCAAGGGTGGATTATCACTGAAACCGCAAGAGACACCGAGATTGCTGGGATCATATATTTTGATAAAGCTGGGATCCTCGCGTTTATCGGCATAGACAATGCCACAGTATTCTTCCTGATGCTCCTGGCGGATCAGTTTATCTACTTCATTGATGAAGCGATGCAATTGCGTGCTATCGGCGTGGTTTTGGGGTGGAACTTCGCCTACAGCATAGATATACCAGTGCTTGAAGTCCTGTTCGCGCAGTATCTGCCACAGCCGATCCAGTTGTGGCCAACGTAGCATACTGGTAAAGGAACCGCGGAATGCTGTGATGAAGGCCGAGTCTGTGTTGGGCATTGTTTGTTGTGTAGTTTTTGCCATGATCCGGCCTACCTCCCGTCCATCCGTTAGCTTGAATAAATAGTAACACCTAATCGGCTACTTAGACAGTTTAAGCCTTGTCCAATATGAAATGAGCCTGAACGCTGTGCGTGTTTCCAGCATAAAATGAGCCTGAAAGCCCTGAAATTGGTTAAAAGTCGTTCATCATTA
>VAOX01015680.1_pt1 | contig 69283 bp, 54 predicted proteins | sample 3393891 | NCBI WGS metagenome assembly VAOX01 (sample SAMN08290429, study PRJNA428436) | hydrothermal vent metagenome | isolation source: Deep-sea hydrothermal vent chimney | place: Indian Ocean: Southwest Indian Ridge | depth 2822 m m
AGGCACGTCGATTACTTTTTAAAACCATTGATGAACGAAGAGTTAACCAAGCATGATGACTCTATCGTTCAGGCTCATTTCATTATTGGAAAATACTGTACCCCATATCCTGATCTCGCAGCAGCATGCAGTCTGGTAAATATTACTGCTATAATTACCTGGAAAGTTATTTCTGCTGCTAAAGTTGGCTTTTATGTGTTTAACGATCTAATTTATCTAGATAATGCTTCATAATAATAGCAAAGAATCTCGCCGTTTCCTGTCTACCGCCCTGCTTGGTATTTTGGTGTTTCTTGTGGTTATGTTTGTTCAGAATGTCCCTGAACGGCTTCAGCGAGGCCGGCAAGGTGCCCAGACATTCAGTTGCTGGATGCCATGCGCATCCCTCTGCTGGCTATTGAACGTGGAGAACTGAAAACCGGGCTGGATCCCGCTGCGAAAGCCGCCGTGCAGGCAGCCTATAAACAGAGCATAGCAACCACCCGAAGCCTGATGAAACATTATTATGAAGCCAGTCGCTATAATCCCCAGCTGGCAAAAAATGTCGATGCACTCCGCCTTGTTATCCATAACTGGATTCAGGCCAAACAGGCTGAGCGTAAACGCTCGATAAAGACCGAATCACCTGCTTCTGTTTCCCGGAATATGAAAGAAGACCACCGGCGTCTGCTTGGGACGCTCTCACTTCTCACTGCGGGCAACCCCCCTCTCCATAAGGATATCGAACAGGGCTTGGCCGCTGAACGCCTGTTGCAATGGAGCGGCATTACCCTGATCACCTATCTGTTTCTGCTCATTATTTTCTTCCTGCGCGTCCGTCAGCGGGAAATACTAAGCGCCTATCTGGCGCTGAAACAGGCCCAGGCCGAACTTCATCAACGGGAAAACTATCTCTCCCTGACACTGAACAGTATCGGTGATGCCGTCATCGCTACGGATAAACAGGGTAATGTCACGCGTATGAACCCAGTGGCGGAAACCCTCACTGGCTGGCAACAAAAAGACGCCAGTGGGCATCCCCTGCCGGATATTTTCAGGATTGTAAATGCCCAGAGCCGCCAGCCGGTTGATAACCCGGTAGAGAAAGTTTTGGCCAACGGACAAATTGTCGGCCTGGCCAACCACACTGTGCTGATTGCCAAAGACGGCAGTGAATACCAGATTGCCGACAGTGGTGCCCCCATCATGGATGAAAAGAAGAAAATTCTTGGCGTAATTCTGGTATTTCGTGACATTACGGAAGAATACCGGCAACAGGAAACATTACGTAATAGCCAGAGCAATCTTGCCGAGGCCCAGCAGCTTGCCCATATCGGTAACTGGGAACGGGATCTGGTGCGCGATACCCTTAGATGGTCGGATGAAATTTTCCGTATTTTTGAACTTGATCCTGATAAATTTCAACCTTCCTATGAAGCCTTTCTTGACAACATCCATCCTGCTGATCGGGAGCGAATCAACCAGGCCTATACGGACTCACTAAAAGATAAACGTCCCTACGACATCCGCCACCGCCTGCTGCTGAAAGATGGCCGAATCAAGTATATCCATGAATATTGTAAAACCTACTTTAGTGATGATGGCAAACCCTTACGTTCCTTTGGACTACTACAGGATATTACCGAACGCAAAAAAATTGAAGACGAAATGGCCAGAACCGCGTCTGAATGGAAATACGCCATGGACTACATTGATGACGCCATTTATCTGGTTGGGCTGGATGACCGGATAATACGCGCCAACAAAACCTTCTATCGTCTTACCGGTCTGCAACCGGAGCAGGTTATTGGGCAGGATATTAACCACATATTGCACCCTAAGGGCGAACCTGTTCCCTGCCCGGTATGCCAAGCCAGAAAAGCACGCAAAGATATTCAGATCACCATGGAGGCCGAACATCCTGACAATCCGGCCGGTCGCCCAATTGAAATCATGCTCAAGGTTATTCGCAATGAACAGGGAGAACCCCTCAGTATTATCATGGGAATACATGATTTAAGCAAGCAAAGAGAAATCGAAAACACGCTTCGCCAGCATCAGGACTATCTGGAAGCAGAAGTCGAAAAACGTACCGCAGCTTTAACCCGGATTAACAAAGAGCTGGAATCTTTTAGTTATTCAGTTTCACATGATCTGCGCGCTCCTTTGCGTGCCATTAATGGTTTTGCCGCCACACTCAAAGAGGATTATGCCGATAGTCTGGATGACACTGCCAGAAATTATCTATATCGAATATCGACGGGCGCCAACCGCATGTCTGATCTCATTGACAACATACTGATGTTGTCACAAATCAACCGGCAGGAACTGAACAAGAAAGCCTGTAACCTGAGCACCATAGCCAACAGAATCCGGCAACAGCTTAGCGAACAATTTCCAGACACGGCTGTACATTGGCAAATCGGGGAACAACTCAGTGCCATCTGTGATGATAAATTAATCCACATTGCACTGGAAAACATGTTTACCAACGCATTAAAATATTCCAGCAAGAAAGACAGTGCCGTAATCGAATTTGATTGCAGGCAGCAAGATGGCAAGACCGTGTATTATATCAGGGACAATGGTGCCGGGTTCGATATGCAATATTCAAACAGACTGTTCGGCGCTTTCCAGCGCCTGCATGGCAAGGAGTTCGAAGGAACGGGGATTGGTCTGGCCACTGTGCAGCGCATCATTCACCAGCATGGCGGGAAAATATGGGCTGAGGCGGCAATCAACCAGGGCGCTACATTTTATTTCACCCTTGATTAAGCGCTAGTGAATTTTCCTCTGAATATATTTTGAACTCTCCGGTAGGTTGGGCTGAGTAAAACGAAGCCCAACAGATGCTACAGGCGAGTTGTTGGGCTTTGCGTTGCTCTGCCCAACCTACATCTGAAATCTCAGCCATCTCGCAGGCTCAGCACATCCTGCATGTCAAACAGTCCCTTGTCATGCTGCATCAACCAGGCCGCAGCCCGTACCGCGCCATTAGCAAAGGTCATACGGCTGGATGCCTTGTGCGTAATCTCGACCCGCTCGCCGATGTCGGCAAACATCACCGTATGTTCGCCAACGATATCGCCAGCACGAATAGTTTCAAAACCGATAGTCTTACTATCACGCTCTTCACCACTACGACCTTGCCGTCCATACACAGCACATTCTTTTAGATCCCGCCCCAGCGCATCCGCTACTACTTCGCCCATACGCAAGGCAGTTCCTGATGGCGCATCCAGCTTGTGCCGATGATGCGCTTCAATGACTTCGACATCCACGTTATCACCCATGATACGCGCAGCAATGTCCAGTAATTTGAAACACAGGTTCACACCAATACTCATGTTCGGCGCAAAAACCACGGCAATTTCCTTTGCCGCATCGGCAATCGTCTGTTTCTCGTCCGCAGTAAAACCCGTGGTGCCAATAATGATGCGTTTACCGGTAGCGCGACAACGTGCCAGATTGGCCAATGTCACTTCAGGGCGGGTAAAATCAATCAGTACATCGACGTCACTAATAACTTTTTCAAGATCATCGACAATCGAAATATCGAGCCTGCCCACGCCGACAACTTCACCGGCATCCGCAGCAATCACTGAACTGCCAGGGCGAACAATAGCAGCAGCCAACCTCATACCGTGCGCAGCCTTGACTGCTTCAATCAGCGCCCGCCCCATGCGACCAGATGCGCCGCTAATACCTATATTTACCATTAATAAGCCTTTATATTTTTATCCTGGAGAATAAGCAAGGCTGCAAGTGTTGGACTTCACTGCGTTCAGCGCAACCTGCCTGTTTTCCTGGCCACTCGTCACGCCTTCCTCGTCCCTGATTTTAAGGCTTCATATCTTCAAAAAACTTCTTCACCCCATCGAGCCAGTTTGCCGCTTTAGGACTATGCTTGACCTTGTCATTTTGCATGGACGTTTCGAATTCCTTGAGCAATTCTTTCTGTTTTTTGGTCAGGTTAACGGGGGTTTCCACGGCAATGCGACACAATAGATCCCCCACCGCCCCGCCCCGAACCGCCTTGACACCTTTACCGCGTAACCGGAAAAGCTTGCCACTCTGGCATTCGGGCGGAACTTTCAGATTGACTCGGCCATCCAGCGTCGGCACTTCCAGTTCGCCACCCAGGGCTGCCCGAGTCACACTGATGGGTACTTCACAGTAAAGATCATTTTCATCACGCGTAAATATAGGGTGTGACTTAACATTAATATGAACGAAAAGATCCCCGGGGGGGCCGCCATTTTCTCCCGCCTCACCTTCACCACTGAGACGAATACGATCGCCCGTATCAACGCCAGCCGGTACCTTTACCGATAGTGTTTTCTGTTTCTCGACCCGACCATGACCATGGCAGTGATTACAAGGCGTTTCGATTCGTTTGCCATTGCCGTGACAATGTGGACAAGTCTGTTGCAACGAGAAAAAGCCCTGTTGCATACGTACCTGGCCATGCCCGCCACAGGTCGAGCAGGTTGTGGCCTGGGTGCCTTTGCGAGCACCGCTACCGCCGCATTCATCACAACTCACCTGGGTCGGTATGCGAATATTGACCGATGTACCTCTGACTGCATTTTCCAGTGATAATTCAAGGTTATAGCGTAGATCAGCACCACGATAGACCCGCTGCCCACCACGGCTTCCGCCACCACCACCACTGCCGCCAAAAATATCTCCGAATACATCGCCGAAGACATCACTAAAACTGGCACCCCCTGCGCCTGCTCCCGCACCTATGCCGGCAGAGGGATCCACACCCGCATGGCCGAACTGATCATAGGCGGCACGTTTTTGGGAATTACTCAACACATCGTAGGCTTCCTTGGCCTCTTTGAATTTTTCTTCAATTTCTTCCTTGTTATTACTATCCTGATTTCTGTCAGGATGATATTTCATCGCCATGCGCTTGAAGGATTTCTTGATTTCAGCTTCAGTCGCGTTACGCGAAATGCTGAGAACTTCGTAATAGTCTCGTTTTGCCATAATTTCTTTTACTATTTTTAACCGTGAAAACTACGTCTATTTACTCATGATTCATAAACGGCAAAAATCCGGGGCAGGAAATTCCTGCCCCGGATCAGGTTTGCAGTAACAAACCTTTACTTCTTGTCGTCGTTAACTTCCTCGAACTCAGCATCAACAACATCGTCGGATGAAGCACCGGATTCGGCGGCTCCTTCCGTCGCTTCAGCGCCAGCGGCTCCCGCTGCACCCTGCTCGGCATACATGCGTTCGGCCATTTTCGCAGATGCTTCGCTCAGCGCCTTGCTCTTTGCTTCGATATCAGCAATATCGCTGCCCTTGAGCGCTTCTTCCAAATCCTTGATGGCCGCCTCAATCTTGCTCTTTTCCTCAGCATCCAGCTTGTCGCCCATTTCATCCATTGACTTGCGTGTAGCATGTACAAGCGCATCAGCCTGATTGCGGGTATTCACGTCTTCCTGGAACTTCTTGTCCTCATCTGCATGCGCTTCGGCATCGCGAACCATCTTGTCGACTTCCTCATCGGACAAGCCACTGGATGCTTTGATTATGATGGACTGTTCCTTACCTGTCGCCTTGTCCTTCGCGCTGACGTTAAGAATGCCGTTGGCGTCAATATCCAGCGCCACTTCAATCTGCGGCATACCGCGAGGTGCAGGAGGAATATCAGTGAGGTCAAAACGACCCAGTGACTTGTTGGCATCTGCACGTTCACGTTCACCCTGTAATACATGTACCGTTACAGCATTCTGGTTGTCATCGGCAGTCGAAAAAACCTGGGTGGCCTTGGTCGGAATAGTCGTGTTCTTTTCAATCAGCTTGGTCATCACGCCACCGAGGGTTTCAATACCCAGTGACAGCGGAGTAACGTCTAGCAGCAACACATCCTTGACATCGCCGCCAAGTACGCCCGCCTGGATTGCAGCACCCACGGCCACGGCTTCATCGGGATTAACGTCCTTGCGGGGATCTTTGCCGAAGAAATCCTTAACTACTTCCTGTACCTTGGGCATACGAATCTGGCCACCAACTAAAATCACATCATCAATTTCCGAGGCTGACAAACCGGCATCTTTGAGCGCCATTTTGCAGGGTTCAATCGAGCGAGTAATCAGTTCCTCTACCAGTGATTCCAGCTTGGCCCGCGTTACCTTGATATTCAGGTGTTTGGGACCGGAAGCGTCAGCCGTGATGTAAGGCAGGTTAACATCGGTCTGCTGTGTGGAAGACAGTTCAATCTTGGCCTTTTCTGCGGCTTCTTTCAGACGTTGCAGAGCCAGCGGATCGTTACGCAGGTCAATGCCCTGTTCACTCTTGAACTGTTCGACCAGGTAGTCGATCAGGCGCATATCAAAATCTTCGCCACCGAGGAAGGTGTCGCCGTTGGTAGATAACACTTCTACCTGATGCTCGCCGTCGATGTCGGCAATTTCAATAATGGAAATATCGAAGGTGCCACCACCCAGATCGTACACCGCTATCTTGCGATCGCCTTCTTGCTTGTCTATACCGAATGCCAAAGCCGCGGCTGTTGGCTCGTTGATGATGCGTTTGACTTCCAGTCCGGCAATTCTGCCTGCATCCTTGGTCGCCTGACGCTGGGAGTCATTAAAGTAAGCCGGTACGGTAATCACCGCTTCAGTCACTTCTTCGCCCAGATAATCCTCGGCGGTCTTTTTCATTTTCTGCAATATGCGTGCGGAAACTTCCGGCGGTGCCATCTTCTTGCTATTAACTTCAACCCAGGCATCATCACTGTTATCAGCCTTGACAATTTTGTAGGGCACCATGCCTATATCTTTCTGTACTTCATCATCCTTAAAACGGCGTCCAATCAGGCGTTTGATGGCATACAGGGTATTATGGGGGTTGGTAACCGCCTGACGTTTGGCTGGCTGACCCACGACGACTTCATTCTCACCCGTAAAAGCCACAATAGAAGGTGTAGTGCGATCACCCTCGCTGTTTTCAATGACCTTGGATGCGCCATGCTCCATAACCGCTACGCAGGAGTTGGTAGTACCTAGGTCAATTCCTATAATCTTTCCCATTTTTGTCGTTCTCCAAATCAGGGGTTATTTATCTAGATTCTTTAGTTGAGGTATAAATAGGGGCTTTTGCTCGAAGTTCAAGCCTTCTTGTCAATATTTGCGCCCGTTTTTTCTGCATCCTCAGCAGTTTTGGAAACCACCACCATAGCGGGGCGCACCAGCCGATCATTCAGCACATAACCTTTCTGCATAACATTCATGACGGTATTAGGCGCATGTTCAGCGGATTCCTGCATTAACATAGCCTGATGCAGTTCCGGATCGAAGGGCTCACCTTCCGGATGTACTGCCTTAATGCCGAATTTATCGATTGTGGAAAGTAGCATTTTCAATGTCAGATCGGTGCCTTCCCGTAATTTTTCAAGCGTGGCACCTTCACCCATGCTCGCATCACGTCCCATTTCCAGACTATCGATAACCGGTAGCAATTCCTGTACAAAACGCTCAAGAGCGTATTTATGGGCATTTTCCACTTCACGAGCTGAACGCCGACGCAGATTTTCCATTTCAGCTTTCAAACGCAATATCTGATCCTGCGCTTCTGCAAGATCGGCCTCCGTCTGCTGCAAATTTTCAACCATATCGATATCATCGACGGTTATTTCTGACTCTTCTTGCTCCACCTCATCAGAAGTTTCAATCTCATCCGTCTTCACATCGTTGTCACTCATAATTGCTCCGGTTTAAACTAGCGGCTAGTAACGATTAACAAGTAACTGATGGCTGGCTTCTACTAGCCACTGGCTACCAGCCACAGAATATGGGGGCAATTATTCAGAACTCAAGAGGGAGCCCAGAATTTTTGCCGTTACATCCACCACGGGAATCACCCGATCATAGGCCATCCGGGTCGGGCCAATCACTCCCAGCACACCGACCACCTTGTCCTCAATCCGGTAAGGTGCTGTCACTACCGAACACTCGCCAAAAGCCGAATAACCCGACTCTTCGCCAATGAAAATCTGCATGCCTTCAGCATGAATCGAGTGATCCAGAATGTGCAGAATATCCTGCTTGGTATTGAAAGCCTCGAAAAGCTGGCGCAGTTTGTCCATATCTGCCATTTCTGCATACTGCATCAGGTTGGTTTCACCGGCAATGACCAGATCATCTTCACCCGACTGAGCCAGCACCTTATCAGCCATATTCACCGCAACCTGCATAATCTGTTGCATATCGTCACGCACAACCTGCATGCTGTCATGCACTCCCTGGCGAATGGACGAGAGTTCGCAACCGCTGAATTCATTATTCAGATAATTGGCCACCCGTTGCAGTTCATCCTGGGTATAACTGCGCTCGGTGTGGATAATGCGGTTTTGTACCTCCATATCGTTGACAACCAAGACCACCAGGATACGATTGTCTGATAATGGAATAAATTCAATCTGTTGCAATAATACCGAACCCAAACGTGGCAGCATAACCACACCGGCCATACCGGTGGTGTGGGACAGCAACAAGGAGGCGGAATCGATCAGTTCCTGTGGTCGAACATCTTTATCCAGTTGCAGCTTAAGCTGATCGATAAGCGTATGCTGTAGCGGCTTGACGGTAAGCAGGGTATCCACAAACAGACGGTAACCCTTCACGGTGGGAACCCGTCCTGCCGAGGTATGCGGTGACACCACCATCCCCCGCTCTTCAAGATCGGCCATGATATTGCGAATACTGGCTGGACTCAGGCTAATACCGCTTTCCCGCGCCAGCGTTTTGGAACCCACCGGCTGACCTTCACTGATATAGCGTTCAACCAGAATTTTCAACAGGGAAAGGGATCGTTCATTCAAAACAGGATGTACAGACACAGGACCCCTTCAGCAACAAAAATAAAAGCAATTCATTTTTTGACAGACACTCTATATTATATGGAAAATACAAACAGGGGAATGTCAAAATCACAATGAACAACTGCTTTAATAAGATCGGCCTGATTGGTAAATACGGCAACCCCCAGGTGGCGGAAACCGTCCGTGAACTGGGTATGCTGCTGCAAAAACGGGGCTGCGAAATCATGCTTGAGCACGCCACCAGCCAACTTCTCACCATCCGGGATCTCCCCTGCGCCAATCTGGATGAGATCGGTCGCAACTGTGATCTCACGATAATAGTCGGCGGCGATGGCACCCTGCTGGCAGCGGCTCGCACCCTGGTGGAATATGATATTCCCATTCTTGGCGTAAATCTGGGGCGGCTGGGGTTTCTGGTGGACATATCGCCTGACCATATGGAGGAACGCGTCAATAAAATCCTTGATGGGGAGTACGAAGAGGAGCACCGCATTCTGCTGAATGCTAAAGTCCAGCACAAAAATTCGGTGCCGAGCGAAAGTGATGCTTTCAACGATGTTGTGGTGCACAAATGGGAAGTTGCACGCATGATAGAGACCGAAACCTGGGTCAATGGCCGATTCCTCAACAGCATGCGTTCCGATGGACTGATCGTTTCATCCCCCACCGGTTCCACCGCTTACGCTCTTTCTGGCGGCGGACCGATCATCGAACCGGGCGTGGACGCCATTCTTATCGTACCTATCTGTCCCCATAGCATGAGCTACCGCCCCATTGTGGTCAGAGGCGACAGCGAAATCGAAATCCTGGTCAAGGAAAATATGCATTCTCACGCGCAGGTAACCTGCGATGGCCAGATTAACCTGGGCCTGGTCTCCGGCGACAAAATTCTAATCCGGAAAAAGGACAAGGTTATCCGCCTTATTCACCCACGTCAGCACAATCACTTTGAGATTCTGCGCGCCAAAATGCACTGGGGTGAACACTCATAAAGTAAGGGACGAGGAAAAGCCTGTAGGTTGGGTTGAATAAAATGAAACCCAACAGCTTGATCTGCTGAATGCCTTCCCACGCTGGCAGTCAGCAACTGCCCATGAGTATAATCACGCCATGCTGACTCACATCCACATCTGGAATTTTGCCATTGTCGAAAAGCTTGACCTTGAGCTTGAGGCGGGAATGACCGTACTGACTGGCGAGACCGGGGCGGGTAAATCGATTTTGCTTGATGCCTTGGGTTTAGCGCTGGGTGACCGCACTGACAGTAGCGTCATTCGCCACGGGGCGGAAAAAGCGGAAATCAGCGTCACCTTCGACACCCGTAAAACGGCTGCCGCAGAAGCCTGGCTCAAGGAACATGAGCTGGAAAGTGCCGAAGAATGCATTATCCGCCGTACTATCAGCGCCAACGGCCCCTCCCGCGCCTTCATCAACGGAAAACCCTGTCCCATCACCCTGCTGCGCGAATTGGGAGAGATGCTGGTGGACTTGCACAGCCAACATGAACACCACAGTTTGCTGCGTCGGGAGATCCAGCAACAGTTGCTGGATGATTATGCCGATCATCCTGCCCTGCTAAATACTGTAGCCCAGGCCTTCCAGCAATGGCAGACTCTCAATAAAGATATGCAGGAACTGGACAGGTTGCGCGACGAGCGAAGCTCTCAACTCGAACTGCTGCGTTATCAGGTCAACGAGCTGGATGCCCTGAACCTTGGCGAAGGCGAAGCAGACAACCTGGATGCCGAGCATCTACGTCTGGCCAATGCCCGCCAAATTCTGGATAGCGCTGATCGCATCCTCAACTGGCTTGAGGAAAGCGATCAGGCTTCCGTCAATGCGCTCTTAACCCGAAGCCTGTCCGATCTACAGTCACTCGTAACAATGGATTCAAGCCTGGAAAGTGCTGCAGGATTACTCGACAGCGCCAGTATCCAGATTAACGAGGCTATCACTGAGCTGCGCCATTACCGAGACAATCTCGAACTCGATCCGCAACGCCTGAGCGAAATTGAAGAGCAGCTGGCCAGCATCACTGATCTGTGCCGCAAACACCAAATCCCAGCCGGAAAATTACCGGCACATTTCATCCATTTACAGGGCGAGTTGGCCAAACTGGAGCAGGCGGATATCCGCGCCGGTCATCTGCAACACGACATTGAACAAGCCTCCGCCGAATATCAGTCACAGGCGCACAAACTCAGTCAAAGCCGAAACAAAGCCGCGAAAGAATTCAGCAGCCGGATCAGTGAGCGTATGCAGCAACTGGGTATGGAAGGCGGTCGTTTTGAGATTGAATTGAGCTCACGGGAAGAAAATGATTTTTCAAAGCAGGGCCAGGAACTCATCGAGTTTGTCGTCAGCGCCAATCCCGGCCAGCCACTTAGGCCACTGAACAAAGTGGCCTCTGGCGGTGAGTTATCCCGTATCAGCCTCGCCATCCAGGTTATCAGCGCCGATCTATCACGCACTCCTACCCTCATATTTGATGAAGTCGATGTCGGGATCGGGGGGCGAGTGGCCGAAATTGTCGGCCGTCAGTTACGCGAACTGGGCAACCATCAGCAGGTTATCTGCGTCACCCACCTGCCCCAGGTCGCCGCCCTCGGCCAGCATCATCTGCAAGTCTACAAACAGGCCGAAGCCGACCATACCAGCAGTGAAATACAAACCCTTTCCGAATCACAGCGAGTGGGTGAAATCGCCCGTATGTTGGGTGGCCTGAAGATTACCGAGCAGACGTTGAATCACGCCCGTGAAATGATAGAAGAAGCACAGGTTTAAGATCTCACTCAATCCTGACAATCCGGGCAAACACCATAAACAACCAGTGCATGGTCAGTGATGGTATAACCCTGGTTTTTGGCAATATCGTGTTGACGTTCCTCGATCACCGGATCAAAAAACTCATCCACCTTGCCACATTTTACACACAAAATATGATCATGATGGTCACCCAGATTCAACTCAAAAACAGAATGCCCTTCATCAAAATGATGGCGCGTTACTAATCCCGCCGACTCAAACTGGGTCAGGACACGGTAAACTGTCGCCAAACCGACATCTTCCCCGGTTTCCAGCATGGATTTGTAAACATCTTCCGCGCTCATATGCCGGATCGAGCTGTCATGAAGAAAGTTCAGGATTTTCAGACGCGGCAAAGTGGCTTTAAGGCCCACATTTTTTAGATCCTGGCTGTCCATCTAACTAATTACCCCTGCGGCTACCGGTTACAAACCGTTTCGGTTATCATGCTGAATTGATAATCCAAGTATACTCATTTTGCCGACACTAATGCGAATCTTTCTCAATATAGTCACTTTATCCCTTCTTAGCGCGCTGATAATGGCCTGCAGCGTCTATAAAATAGACGTTCAGCAGGGCAATACGCTGGATCCAGGCCAGGTCAAACAACTCAAGCTGGGTATGACCAAACGCCAGGTACTTTTCGTTCTCGGCAGCCCCATGCTTCGAGATCCCTTCCATCCTGAACGCTGGGACTATCCCTTCAGCTTCAAACCAGGGGGCAAAAAGATGTTCACAGAACATCTGACAGTATTTTTCAAGGACAATAAACTGGTACGAATTAACAACAAGCTACGTCCTCCCAGCGAGGTTCCACGGCGAGAACATAGAAAAACAGGAATAGATGAACAAACCGGGATAGCCAGTGGTGCCCACAGCCACTAAAAACAAATGATATTTTGCAAATTCAGGCTTACAGAAAATTCGCATAAATTTTTTGACTTTGCTATCATACGCGCCTTCGCGGATGGGGGCAGACAGGCCACGATACGTGAACAAGCAAACACCAAGCGCCCGTAGCTCAGCTGGATAGAGTACCTGGCTACGAACCAGGCGGTCACACGTTCGAATCGTGTCGGGCGCACCAAATTTTAAATAATGATCAAGCGGTTATCGTTAATTCGGTAGCCGCTTTTTGCTGGCTAATTACACATAGCAAGATGAGGGCGTTGATGCTTTTGATCTTGATCCCCTGCTTACACCGTGCCTCGATAAATGACTGCAATGTGCCATAAGCGGCCGTTAGGCTATTAACACAAGCTCCTTGAAAATTCTCCAAAGCAGACTTTCCAGTAATACTGGAATATTATTAATTCCCGCTAAGTTTGGCGCTGGCTAGACGATTCAGACTCACCCCGGATTCGGCGGCTTTAATCGCAAGGGCCCGGTGAACTTCGGGCGGCACCCGTACCATAAATTTACCGCTATAATTTTTGCTGGACAGGGGTTCCGGTATATTTTCATGCTGTGCTTTCATATCTTTTATGGCGCTAGTGACGACAGCACGAATCCCTTTTAATGCTTTTTCAGGCGTGGAATCCAGCCAGCTCAAACCTGGAAATTCGGCACACAAGCCGACATAGTCCTGATCTTCTTCTGACCAGGTAACGCGGTAGGTATATTTGTCTTTTCTCTGTGCCATGTTATGCCTCTAATTTATCAATCGCCTGTAATACTTGCCTAACTTGATAGGCTTTCGCTTTTCCTTTGTGATTTTGAATATTGACTCTGGGATCACCCGCCCAGGGTGTTTTGTATATGCGGTGACTGCTGCTACTTTGACGTGCCGCACCAAAATAATGATCACAGACCTTGCATAGATCATTGAAACGAATCCCTTTGGGATTCTGCCTCATTTTGTGAATCAATGTTTCGATACTCGGCATCAACAAATAGTATCAGTAGTGATACTATTTGTCAACTCCCCGAAAAGTAACTGAAATAGACGTTACCCCCTGTAATTTTGGACAAATTTAAGCATGAACACATGGTTATGAAATAGGCTGCGCGATAATTGACTAGACTTCCGTTTGTTCTGCCATTTCCAGCGCATCATCCACCTCAATGCCAAGATACCGAACTGTACTTTCTAGTTTGGTGTGGCCAAGAAGCAATTGAATGGCTCTCAGGTTCTTTGTTCGCCGGTAGATTAAGGACACCTTGGTTCGGCGTATAGAGTGGGTGCCATAATTAACCGGATCTAATCCGATACTAGAAACCCAGCGATCTATAATTCGTGCATACTGCCGGGTTGATATGTGTGGTGAGCCTTTATACCTGCTTTTAAACAGGTAATCATTGCTGTTCAAGTTTGCATTCTTAATCCAGATTGAGACAGCATCACGTGTTTGTTCTGGAATCTCAAATTGAACAGGTTGATGTGTTTTTTGCTGCATGATCATGGCGCGGTTTAAAACCTGTGTACCATGAGCAATATCTCTGACCTTGAGTTTTACCCGATCACAGGAGCGTAATTTACTATCGATAGCCAGATTAAAGAGCACCAGATCTCGAATGTTATTGGCTAATTGAAGTCGAATTCGAATCGACCAGATTTCCTTGAGTTTGAGCGGTGGCTTCTGCCCAATCAGTTTTCCTTTATTCCAGGGGGTATGCGTCTCTTGATGAATGTGAGTTAGGTATAGCATGAGAAATCCTCCATATTGCAGGAAAGAATTCTAATTATTTACTATGCCCATTGATTTACCATGATCATTCAGCGTAGGACATCTTAGATATTGGAAGGAAGAAAGTGAACAAGTGTTGCTTTCTTCTGGTGATAATATTCAAACGTCCGCTTCGTGGTGATAACGGACATTCGAGACTTTCAATTGGTTGAAAGTTTTATTTTTCCTGACTTAAATATGGGAGTCTGTAGATCTTGCAGACGAAATTTATAGTTCTGCTCCTGATTTTCCAGTTGCACTGCAACCAGTCCAGTCACGGGTTCCTTTTCCAGGATCTCATCGCCGAAATTCTTGTTTCGATAGCGTTTTAGCAGTTGAATATTGAGCGTATACATTTTTAAATTTTTCTGTTTGCACCGATCAATCCACTTATTGCGCTCACGCACTGCATTCACAAGTAACTGGTTGTCCCGGTTTCCCATACGCAACTTTGCAACGGTTTGCTTGTATCTTGCAATCATTTCCTTCATTCGCTCATTGTCCTGTTTAATCCTAGACACCAGCTTTATATTATTATCTTTTGATCTGTTCAGATTTTTCCCTAGCCTGTCGAGCTTGCTTTGTAGCTTTTCTTTTTTTCCGGTTTCCACCTTTAAATCAGCGTTGAGCTCGCTGTTTTTTGCTTCAAGGCTGGATTTTTCCTCGGACATCTCACGCAACAGGTATTGCATCTTGCGCATGGGATTAGCTGTACCCGCAGCATCACGACGTGCTTCAGCCATTACCTTCCCTGCGGACAGGCTCAACACACCAATGCAGAATAAGATCATGAGATGAGCTGATGTTGATTTCAGTTTCATTAGCATCCTCCTTTTGTTTTTGATCCTTTCACTTAACGATTAAAGCTAAAATTTTGTATTTAAATCAACCTGCAAAATATCAATCCCCAGCAATGGCCCGCTAATTTCATCGGCAGACAGCCAGCGCACCTGCATCCAGGTGTTTTCCGTCAAACCAAATTTTCCACCCACAACCCAGCCCTTTGCATTAGTGCCGCCAAGATGAAAATCTGAGTCTGTAAAGGCATCCAGAACAGCATCGCGTTCGATGTAACGCCAGCCAAACGATACCTGCCAGTCGCCATGCTTGTTGACAACCGGCCAGCCAAGGGTAAATTTTGCCCGATAGGCTGTTGTCTGGGTATCGATATTACTGCCATTAAGACGACTGACCTCTTGCTGGTTAAAGCCCAGGTTTTTGGCGTAATCTGCCGTCACCATCATATGTATAGGGGCAAAACCTGCGTAATCATATTTTGCTGTCAGATTCAAAATATTAAAATCTGATGCCAGCCCCACGAGTCGGGTAGTGGCATCCGTTTCACTAACACCATTACTGATTCTCGCCAGAGTATTTCCTTTTTGCATGAAACGTGGTGCCGACCAGTCATTTTCAATACTGCCCAGATCATCAGGCACGGCTTTTATATTCTTGTAATCGTAATAGGCCACGGCAAAGCGAAAACGGGACTGATCATCAAACCTCAGATCAGTGCCAAACTGAGCGCCGAGCAGCCATTTATCCGGATAGCGGGCAAATTCCTGTAGTGGAAACATGCCAAGGGTCAGAAACAGGCTACGCTTGCGTTTATCCTGTTCGATCGGATCATCAGCGCTATCCAGGCTAAAACGAAATTTTGAAGCCAGGCCTTCAAAATTCAGATCATGATCGTAAACCAGATCCGTCGAAAACCAGGGGTTGGGGATTCGTCCTCCCCACAGTGTCATCGAAGGATAACCATCCGGATTAAGATAATCATATTTTAGATAGGCCTGATCAATAGATATTCCATAGCCACTTCCATATTGACCCAATGTCTGATTAGTCGATACCGGATCCAGTGGGTTGCCAGTAGCCAGACGAAGACCCACTTTAAAGTTATCCGTTATTTTGGCCTCAATCCCCAGACGCATTCTGATACGAAGCCGATTTACATCTTTGGTCGTATTCAGATAGGTTTTATTTCCAGCCTTGTTCAGGCCACCTTTTTTATTGATCGTCTGCCAGTCAAAATAGCCTAGCGGATGATTATCAAGACTAAAAAAATCACCTTCATAACGCAAGCGAAAGTCACCTTTGAATTTAAAACGTCGAATCCAGTCCGGTAAGGCATCAGGCATGCCCCAGCGCTCATTTTTGGCTTGTGCCATAACATCGGCAACCACATCTTTTCGTAATTCGGAACGCACCTTCTCGCGTATTTGGTTACGTACAAATTTTGGCACATAGGGTACTCGAACCACATCTTTTGTACCTTCCGCTTCTTTTCTCTCTTTTTCCTTAAATTCCGTTTCGGCCTTTCGCTCTGCATCTGCTATCAATGCCTTTGCCCTTGCCTCTGAAAGAACGCCTTCTTTTACCAATGCGTCAATCAACCCGACGGTTGTATTTCTCAGCTTCAGCATATCCTCCCGCTGCCCGGCACAGGCAGAAGTTGCAAGAGTAGCCAGCATCACAAACGACAGAATGCGATAAAGAGTTTTCATTATGTAATCCAGATATAAATTTAAAACAAGGACAAATTAAATTCGTGAAGACAGGCGATATTTGATTGGCAGTTTCAGATCTTCCGGAATAATCGCCGAAAAAGATATGGCCTCAATGGTTGCAACCAATTTGTTATCAATTTTTTTTCGCCCGGTTGAGGTCACCAGCACCACCTTGCTAACCTGCCCCGTTACATCCACCCATACATTAACCCTTACCGAATAAGCAAAACTTCGCAACTCATCCACCTGAGTTAATGCGTTTTCAATTTTATTCTGCAATTTACTGGCATAAACGACCTTAGGATCACCCGCACCACTAAGCAGACCACGCCCACCCTTACGGCCAATCAATCCAAACGCATCACTGCCCGCACTCCCTTGCGCATCCAGGCCTAAATCTCCTGGTGGAGGTAAATCGGCTTCCGGCGGTATCTTGTCCATCGGCTTCGGTTCAGGAATATCGACCTCATCCTGCTTTATCTTCTGCTCGGGCGGCTTCTCGATTTTCGGCGGCGGGGGTGGCGGTGGAGGGGGCTTGACCAAAGTGATTTGCTGTATTTTCTTTTCAGGCGCATGTTTGTTTGCCTCCATAAAATTTTTGATTAACAGGCTTGCGCCAATTCCTACTGCTGCAACAAAAGCAACACCTAATATTCCAGGCAAGCGCTTTTTCCATTTGGAAGACAGCATTCGCTATCACTTGACCAGTTTCTGCGTTACCAGTCCAATCTGGGTGATATCCAGACGTCCCAGCATATCCAGCACCTGCACAACCAACTGGTACTGCACCTTTGCATCACCTTTGACAACTACGGGAAGATCCGGGTTAACCGCCTTATACTGACGTAGCGTTGATTCCAGCTGACTGAGAGAAACCGGGTAGGTATCCAGATAAATAGTGCCATCAGCAGTAATTGTGATCGCCTTGGTTTGTGACTTGGCAATGCTCGGTGTATCACTGGCCTTGGGAAGATTAACCATGATCCCCTGCACTGTCGCCGTCGTCATAATGATAAATATCATCAACAGCACATAAGCCAGATCCAGCATCGGTGTAATGTTGATTTCATCATAGGGTTCATTCTCGGCCTGCATTTTCATTCGGCTATTCCTTTATCATCTAGCTGTGCTGTTCAGCGATTTTGGCGACGAACTCATCTACAAACACATGCATGTCGGCCGAAATTTCCTTAATGCGCGAACCCAGGTAGTTGTAACCAAACAGGGAAGGTATTGCCACCGCCAGACCGGCAACAGTTGCTGCCAGTGCAGCAGCAATCCCCGGGGCAATGGCATTGACATCAACATTACCTGAGGCAGCAATTGCAGCAAAAGTAATCATCACACCAACCACGGTTCCCAGTAGCCCCAGGAATGGGCCACCTGAAATAGCAATCGTCAACAACACCATCAAGCTGTTGATCTTCTGATTTTCTCTTACCATGCTCGCATCCATGGTAGCGCGAATGGCATCGATGCCCTGCGGCGTCAGCGTCAATCTGGCCGCGCCGGCAGCCACCGTCTCGGGCATACGATTGTGCATTTCCTGCACACCCACATGATAAATACGATAAATATTTGAACTTTCGAAATGGCTGTGTTGGCCTGACAAGGCCATCAACAAGGGGGATTCCAACGCGTCATCTTCGCCCTCACTGTCATCTGTATCAAGGTTATCTACATCACTACTACCGAGTCCTGTAAACTGTTTAAGAAATGCTCGGTTATCCCTCATGGTATTGGTGATCACAATGGCCTTGGAAGTCATCACCATGACACTGATGGCAAACATGACGATCAGTACAATGATGACCACCCAACCATCAACAGTAACATTCTTCATAGTGGTCACAAAATAAGACGTTCCACCTTTGTCGCTATCCTTCTGGCCATCCTCACCATAGACAAGTACCGTTGAGCCGGGTCCCTGGCTCCTGACCGCAAGCCGAATCATGTCTTGTGTCAATGCTGTTTTTGCGATTTCAAGTTCGTCCATTTCACCAACGAAACCTGATTTGATCTTGGCATTCACCTCATCGTTAATATCGGCTCCCACTGTAATCGGACCCGCCATTTTTGGAATGCTAGTATCTACATAGGCGGTTTCTGTCCCATCAAGAAACACCTCTAGCCTGTTGGCTTTAATAACAAGCGCTAAATGATGCCATATTCCTTCCGTTAAAGTGGTGTTATGGGCAGTTTCAATTACATTGTTGGCTTTATCTTCCAGGCGGGCGTAAATTTTGTCACCATCAATAACCAGTTGTAATGTGTTGTCAGAAAATTGTCGGGAAAAAATAGTCGACTGTTGTGCCTTATCTATTTTTATCCAGGCCGATATTGACCAGCCTTTTGCCGGATCCATCGTCAGAGAAGGTGTGTCTGAAATTTTAACCATGCCCTCGCCATTAAACTTGATGCCCCCCGCTATCAAAGAAGACTCTGTCCTCTTTGCTGTAAACAAAGTGGCCTGATTAGCATAGGCTGTGCTGTCCTGAGGCATGGAGGATTCTCTGTCAAAATGATAAACCAGTGTATCTCTGACCGGCAGTACACCACTTCGATCACCTGCTGCTAGCGCCGTCGGGTTGCCATAATACATCCAGATTTTCTGTGTGTTTCGATTAGTAGCAAGCTTGGGGATCTGCACCCAGATCAGGGCCATCTCGTTAACAGGATCAAATTTTTCGATATAGTATTTCAGCGGCGTAACATCATCATCCGCCAAAAACCGTATATCTTCACCTTTGGGAGAAACGTCCAGGAAATAACCGAAGTTACCTGTGTGCAGACGCACCAGAACCATTGCATTATCCAGATCGCCACTGGTCACGATAGAGCGGGTATCCAGCGTTAATTCTTTTCGATAGGACCAGTCATCATTCCACCAGGCATTGGCAACAAGTGGAAATAACATGAGAACAAGCAGGATTATTCGATTATTAAACATGAGTTTTATTTTTCTTCAGGCTTATCTTCCATGCACGTATTTTCCTGTAAATTTATGTCAGACTTATGACAGACTGGATTTATATGAAAATATATCAAGGCGGAATGAACAAAAGATACCCTTGCATTTCCTTCCCTTGCACAAAGAGCTCTTAAGCTGGTCGATGACTTGATTACGGTGTGCGTTCCCACACAGGCGCGTGGGAACGAAAGTTTGCTGCTATTTTTGATACTTTATTTTGCTGCCGGGGACGCTGCTGGTCACTCCGCCGCCAAAGCCGACCAGTTCAACATTGAGAAAACCCATCGGAGTATTACTAAAACCAGCGTTTTTACTAATCTTGCCGATGCTGCTGGTGGATTCCTCGGCCACTTTATTACTTGAGGCAGAGAGATTGCTGACGCCGGTGAGACCGGCAGCAAGACTTACTGACGCCGTGGGCACGCCTACGGAAACGCCACCGATGTCGATGTTACTGGAACCAATAATCGTCGGCGCACCAAGAACTATGTCTTTACCACCAATTCCCGCATCACCCGCATCGATCTTGCCTTGGGGTGCAAACAGGTAGACATCACCGGCTTTACCTCGTCCTGATGCGAAAGTACGAATGCCACTACCCTTCACGGCAGGGGGGAATGTAACAACCACGTCGCCTTGTTCATTATAAGTAATGATCGGCAGCGGTGCTGCAAGTGACGACTTGGCACCACGTCCGGCATCGATATTGCCTTTAGAGGCAAACAGCATGATGTCACCTCCGGCAAGAGTGAATACCCGTGAAACATTCACTGCAAAATCATCCCGGACAAAAGCTTCAATCTTGCCCTCATGCTGAGCTATGATGCCCAGCTTGTCCGCCGACTTTAGAATTCCTTCACTGGAAGCCAGCCCGGCATTGACACCACCACCGGGAGCCAGTAGCTGAATATCCCCGCCATCAAGGGTGCTAACCTGGCTTAAGAACAGTGTAATATCACCGGCATAACTACCGGGAAACAAGCTGGCAATGGCATCATATGCAGGCTGATAAAAATTAGTCCCTGCCTTTGCATTCTTGACGCCGACATCGCGCAGTTCATAAAAAAATAATTCACGCAGGAAGTCCTGCCGTTTTTTCTGGCTGAATCCGGCAAAGGCTTTGCGCACCGAATCGGCCTCTGTCGAAGAGACGGCTACCCCGGTATTCTGATTAAAGTCGATAACGCCATCTTTGACGAAGGTACGTAGCGCCGTTATATATTTATCGGATTGGTTGATGTATGTCTCGGCAAATCCGGCATAATCCATGTCACTCTTTACCCCGGCTATCAGGATAATATCGGCACCCTTATTCGCTAAGGCAGGATTTTTGGTGTTACCGTTAGAGATAATTCCCTTTGAGGAACCCAGATCGATATTACGCCCGGCCTGGACTATCAGTTGCCCCGGCCCTGAAACCTTGACCGCCCCACCGCCACCTGTCTGGTTGCCCGCGTAGTCACGCAAAATCACGTATTGAAAATCACGTCCGGCCACAATCCGGGAACGATCTCCATCCGCCACATGTTGGATGATGAAGCTGCTGTTGCGAATATCCCTGCTAGCATAGATCCCGGCCTTCTTCGGCACGTTCAACGACAGACGGGTGATTGAACCCTTCTCGGCGACTATCCTCACCGGCTTGTTATCACCCGTATGCAGCGGCGTTGCAGCATGAATCAGGGCTGTTTTGCTGCTGTCAAATCTATCGTATATATGGAATCCAGGAGAATGACTATCTTGAAATAATGGAGCCTCGGCATTCGGAAGCAATGCCGGGTCGGCATCCGACATCCAAACAGTACTATTGCCTGGACCCTTGGCCCTGGAGGTCCATTGTGTCGCATCGATGCTATTCGCCGCCAGCAATTCAAGCTGACCGATCGCCGAGGGAAACAGCGTGAATCCCCGGTCAAGAATAACATTACCGGTTAGACTGCTGGCTGACAGGCTGGCAGGATAAATGGAATATTTATCAGCGTTTTTATTAAAGCCGTTCGGGGTGCCGTTGTTATTATAATAACCATTATTAGCAAAGCGTATATCCCCGGCAATCGAGGTCAGGGCAAGCGCCGAACTGGCGGAGTAGCGGAAGAAATAACTGGTCTTAGTATAGGGTGCCCGTACCTCCATCATCGGATCGAATACCGCTCCAATGCCAAGCACGTTCCTGCTGACGATATTAAACTGCGTATCTCCCATGGCAAATACGGGATATCGATCATTTGATCCTTTCAACAGTCCGCCTTCCGTCCGAATCGTACCTTCTCCCCGATCCAGGTAGAACACTCCGCCATTGATATTGCCGCCGGTACGGATACGCAATGAACCGCCACCGGAAATTTCAAACTTGTTCTCACTGAAATCAGAAACCGCTGTCACCGGATCCTGCGAAAGGGATTTGCCAAGCGGCCTGCCGCTGGTCGGTATCATCACCGACACGTTCTGCATATCTCCCGCCACCTCGATATCGACATTGCCGCCACCAAGGACACCGATGCCTCGCTGGAAACCCTGTGCAGGTTTATTGCCTATGCCTTCTACGCTGGTTAAGCCCAATCCCCATGCTGTCGGAAGTTCTCCCTTATGGGTTTCCTTGCGGCTCCAGTTACCCGTGCTCCTTAGCCAGTCCCTGATTGACTGTGAACTGATCGCCTCCTTCATATCTCCGCCTGCGCGAATACGGATATCACCTCCGTCATGCGGATATTCCATATAAGGGACGTAATAAGGTGCGTTCCCGAACATTGCAAAGTTGACAAGCGAAAACCCGACACTTCGGTCAGTCGCCTGGCCCGCTGTGTAAATAACCGAAGCTGCATTATTGAGTATCAGATCATTAGCGCTGGCTATATCGATGGAACCGGTGCCAGTGCGTACTTTTGTATTATCCGCCAGCGTAATATTGCCCATATTCCCGCTCACATCCATAGGCCTGGCACTTTGTCGATCGGCTCCAGCCACAAAGCCATAGGACCAGGATTCCCCTGTCATTAATGCATCGGGCAGTATCCCTTGTTTATTAAAGAAGGTAACGCGCTTAAAGCCATCGCTGATATCCTGGTTAATTTGCAGATTATCCCTGGCTGAAAATATAATTTGACCGGGTACTTTATCTTTACCGTAACGCCAGCCTGAAAAATCTATCTTGCTATCGATAGCCATATCGCCATTGCTGCGAATGAGCAACCCAGGCAGGACACGGCCACGATTATTGCCGTTAGCATTCAGACGCTTTTCTATATCATCAGAAAAAACCATGTAAGCCTGGTTATCTTTTTGCCACTGGGTCAGTCGACTCTTGTCAACAATATTGACACCATCATACGTACGCACAGGAACATAGTTGACCACTGCCGCACCGGTGACCGTGCCGGTATGGGCAATAGCGACCTCGTCGTTTTGCCCATCGTTATTACTGTCGATACGACGGGCGCGATACCAGACGTCACCACCCTTGCCCATGCTCCCGCCCGAGACATCAATTTCACCTGTAACATCGATCTTGCCATTGCCATCCTGATCACTGTCGAGAGTGGTCAGTTTAACCCTGCCGCCATCCCCATCATCAGTCGTAGCACTGGCATCGATACGGCCACCAAGGCTGACATTATCGCCAGCGGACAGCTCAATCTGGCCACCCTTTTTGCCCCGCGCATCAATCGCACCGACCACGTTGATATTGCCAGTATCGGCTGTCAGCATCACCTCATGGGCACGAAGCGTATCTGCCTGAGCGAGGTTAATATCCCCCTTTCCCAGGCGCAAGCTGATAGCTTCATCAAACCCGGCATTGGCTAGTTTACTGTTGAGTTCTGAGAACGAACTGCTCATGCCCTGTTCATTCAGATAAAAGCGCCCACCTTTACCTTTGGCGGCCGTGGCCGACACCGTCCCCTGCCAGATAAACGCACCCTGTGGCGTATTTATTTTCAGGCTGCCGGCATTACCACCTTCCTCCGCTGCGGAAAGATTGATACGCGCCGTTTTTGTCAGTTCAATGCCGGCCTGCCCGGATCCCAGGGCAACGTTGCCTGCGGGTGCGGTTTTTATCGTGCCCTGGAATAACTTGCTCGCACCGCTGACATCAATAAGTGCATTGTCGATCAGCAGCTTGTGAGTAGCCTTCAGTTCAAGAATGCCGGACGGCAACAGGATGGTACCACGATCGCTGATGTTGTCAGCACTGATGCTCAGACGGCCACCTATACCACCCGCAATAAGGGCTTTATTCGTTGCCAACCGGCTGATAGTAAACAGGTGATCACTCGCGTCGATATGGGTGTCGGCACCATTGCCCGTTGTGATCAGCAGCGTCTTGAGATCGACATCAGCCTTGATGGTGACGTTAGCCGTCCCTCGGCCGATAATCTTTTCACTGGCCAGCATGTTGAGTGTATTGAATCCAGCCAGGGTATAATCACCTTTACCCAGTTCAATTTCCCTGGCCTTGACTGTGAAGGTATCCCCTGAGGCAAGCGCCAGATCCTTAGCCTTGACCTTATCAAGGGCACTATTAGTGAAGCGCACCTTATCAGCCTGGATAGTAAAATGATTGCCGGCATTACCCTGTAAAACAATGCCTGCCCCATCAAAAACGATGCTGTCAAAATTGAAGTTCACATTGCCAAATGTGTAAATGCCCTGACGAGCGGTCATAACCAGTTCACTCAAATTGAGAGAATCCAGCAGATCACGATTCAGCAACAGACCGGTGGCCGAGATTGGCGCATCCCCCAGATTGATACGCCCGGCACCAAGATTCAGGGAACCGTGGTTGATCTCCAGTTTACCGTTGATCCTGGTTTCATAGGATGCATCCAGCAGCATGGCGCTGCTGGCCGCCAATCGCGCACCCTTGTTAAGATTGATGCTTCCCTTTGCATTGCTGCTACCCGTGCGGGACACGCTGACCTGGGCACCACTGCTGACCCGCACCAGCGCACCATCACCTTTGACTAGCAGAGTATCGGCACCCAAGCCGCCTTTTCCCTGCGCACGCACCGTTACACCCTGCTTGAGATCGATACTGTCCTGCGCCGCTAACAGAATTTCCGGCCCCTGCAGATTCAACGTATCGCTGTCCTTGCCCGTATTGGTTTCCAGTGTGAGGGTTTTGGTATCCACCGTAATCTCGGTGCCGACATCGGTCTGCTTGCGAATACCGCCCAGCAGCAGACTTTTCATATCCAGATGATTCAGCTCATCGGCTAACAGTTCAACCCGATCGCTGTTCACACCAGGCGCAGAACGCTGGCCGACAACGGCCAGATTACGGGCTTCGATATCCAGCCGCCCCCCTCGACCGGAACCATTGGCCTGGTTGCGCAGCTCGCCCGCCAGATCCAGCCGACTCAAAACTGAAATACCCAGTTGACCAGCATCCTGTGGCAAAAATGGTACCCGGGTTTCATTGGCTCGCGCCCGATCACTATAAAAGCGGTTGGCGCGGGTCAGCAGTATTTCTGAATGAAGACGCGCCTGCTGACGGGTTTCAACCTTGAAGCCATTCCAGTCCGGATTATGAATGCCGGTTCCCGCCACGCGGTACTGGCCGGCCACGACCGGCGTTCCATCCGTCAACTGACTGGTCTCACCGGGGTTAATACCTGTATAACCATCAAGTGGCGTTACCCGATAAGCCCCATAGAGCAGGGCATAGCGGGCTGGCAGGCGGGCATATTCCCCTGCCGGCAAATCACCGATGCCGGAAAGATAAACCGTATCCCCCGGCTTCAGCCCAGTGGCCGCCTTGCTTTCCCCCATATCATAAGGTGCATAGCGACTTAAACCAGGAAGCACGGCAAAGGCAGCACCGCTGCTGTCAAAAACATCCTGTGAACCACCCGGGCCTTTAATAAATTCCCATGCCTGGAGATCACCGCCGCCGTTCATATCAATCACCGCGCCTTTATCCAGACGCACATCATCGCTGGACAGCAAAATGCGTTTTTCCGGCGGGCGCACAATACGCAATATATCGCTCTTACTGAAATCATACTGCCAGTCCAGCCCGCTCTGCACCGTCTGGCCAAGAGGAATCACCTGCCCTTGGGCCGAAGTGGAGGTCAGACTGCCTGCCTCCAGGGTCAACAGTGAATCAGCCTTGAGATTAATTTCACCCAGGGGCGCACGTAATTCGCCGCCCTGGATAATGGTGTCCGCCTTGATTGCCAGACGTCCACCTGCGGATAACAGTGGTTCGACCAGATGCGACCGACTGATGTTATCGATAATAGTACCGGCATCGCTACCAAATATCGCACGCAGATCCTTCCCGTTACGATGCAGTTTTGCGATCACGACCTGATCGGCATTAATACGATAGTCGCTCAAGCTGGCCGGGTAGACCCGATCGGCATTGAGATTAAGACGTCCCCGACTATTCCACTGACCCAGATTATTGAGCAACCTGGAACTGCCAGCCAAACCCCTGGTGTACTTAATATGCTGTCGCCCACGAAGCCGGATATCAGTATTGCTGTTCAATTGCGCTTGGCCAAAGCCCTGCAGGCTGATTCCCCCGAGCAAATCGATCATATTGGCCTCAACCCGCAGGCGTCCCTCACCAGTGACAGCATTAGTATTAGTCGCAATCCCGTCCGTCCCCAGGCTCACATAGGGTGAAAGAATCGCAACCTGCCCCGTATCCCCGGCGCTGTCACGCTGCCATGAGATCAGGTGGGTGCCCAGCGCCACCTCACGCCGGGTAATGATCCGGCTATCGCCTGCAAAAACGATATTGGTCGCGCCAAGATCAAGGGAATCAAAGCCGCTGTGATTAAGCACACCGCTATCCAGCCAAATATAACCGTTAGCCTCATCCGCAATCGCCCCACCTTGCCGGGGCATGGTCTTTAAACTTTGTGACCGGTTCTGGCTGAGCATGATTTTGCGTGGGGTTTCGATGAATCGGTTCATGCCTGCATTAGCATTCACATCACTATTGCTTGCACTCCGTAATGCATAGCCGACCGTCAAACGACCGCCCTCTGCACCCAGACTGGTCTTTGCCCGCCCCAGAATCGTACCGCCAGGAAGAATGCCCTCGGCCGCTTTCAGGCTGACCTCACCGGCATTGGAAGCACGCAGCACCTTCAAGAGACGCTCGCCAGGCCCCCGGTAGCGGGTATCCGGTTGATCCAGCACGGCAGAGATACCGGATACATCGATCAGAGCTGTCTTATCCATGACAATAAAACCACGTTTTGCCTCAAGCGCCACCTTACCACCCGCAAACAGATGACCCGTTTTAACGCCGGGGATCGCGTTGTGAGTGGAAACAAAAATGCCGGCAGTCGAGAGTATACTGGCGGCTCCCAGCCAGATCCCCTGGCGGGGGATATAGCCTGGATCGGTACCCGCCGGGTCAGTGATGTTTAACAAGATCTGTCCAGCCGGAGCTCGCACTACACCATTCATATAAAGGCTGCTACTGGAATTAAAACTGACATCGGCACCCACTTCGGCCAGGATACGGCTGCCCGGCTGCATATAAATAGCTTTTATTTGTTGCTGACTGCTAACCGGAGTGGGATCGTCGTAGGTAAAACCCAGATTAACCGGTTGCCGGATTTCATCCGCCAGGCGCTGCCGGGTCGATACCGACGATACGTCACTAGCTGAAGCAATGGATACCACATTCTGATCATTCAATACCAGGTTTTGCTGCGAGGGCTGGAGCAAGACACCACCTTCAAAAGTGATACCGCTACGAGTGGACTTGAAATTGTAGGTGGAAAAACCACTTTGCCTGATAAAATTTTCCGGGATATAAACCGGGCCAGGAACAGAAGGATTCCCGCCCCGGCTATCCGGGATCGTCAATGAAAAACGAAACTCGGGTGCACTCAAACTAAGAGTGCCACTATCCGCAAAGGAAAATCCTTCAAAACGGCCATCAAGGATCAGCGTACCATTACCACTGGAATCGGTAGATGCCGCTAGAGAGACATCCCCTCCCCTGCCTCTTTTTAATTTACCCCCATCAATCAGCCAGGCACCGCTATTAGTCCGAATGAGCGAGCCTTTTTTCATAATGACGCTTGCATTTTGAGAAGAGATATCTACCTTGCCTGCATCAATATAGACCCCCTCAAAATCCGGCACAGGCTTGACCGTCAAACTGTCATTTACCCAGCGACCACTGGTATCAATCAGTGCATTTTCACCCAGCACCACATCGCCCAGACTTGTTTTCAAGCTAATAGACGTGCCATGACCGGTTATTTTTCCGTCAAGATTAATGTCGGTCTTATTACCAAACGGGGAAATGCTGGTGAGGGAAAAACGGCCACCATCCGATAATTTCATATCAAGATTTTTCGGCAACGAAATCTGGCCATTGGTGGTATAGGTAACCTTCTGCAAGCCATTACGTCTGAAAGAATCCGCATCGATAATCAAGGGTGCAGGAGTCGTCGAATTCTTATTCCTGGCTGGTTTTAGCGCATCCAGGTTCGGACTGTTCAAATCCTTGTTATTCTGGAACACCAGGGTCTGATAGTTCCCGCCAAGAAAAGCCAGGTTTACATCCAGGGTGCCACCTGCCGCACGCTGCCGGGCCAATCGCTGACGGCGTCCATTGAAGGTTTTAGCCACAATCTCACCATCCTGTAATAACTTGTGAGCCTCGATAGCAAATGAACCGGCTTTCTGTCCCTCGGTATAGGCTGACTCAAAATGGCCATGGTTAAACGGACCGGATACTTTACTAATTTTTGTTACACCCCATTTTCTATATTCCTTGCTGACCTGACCCAAAATATCAACATACCTGAGATCCGGGTTAGCCTTGCTGATGTCATATATCTTTCCATTCTCTCCCAGTAACTGGGTAGTTTTGATATACCCCGCCTTGAAATGAAGCGTCCCGCCTGAAATATTTACGGTCGAACCTTTTTTCAACAGCACCGAACCCTGGGAAATGAACTTGACCGTGCCTCCTTTGACGCTGCGCTCGGCTACTGTCATTTTAATGCCATCTACCGCCGACTGAATATTTGCCAGCGGCGTACCTGCACCATCACGAATATCAACACTAATTGTTTTGCCATAAAGAAAACTGTTTTTATTTCTCTGGACCGGCGCATCAGCCAGTTTGTTGGCCCGCAACTCCACATCAATCACATTGCTTTCCATTGTTTTTTCAACGGCACGAAGTCCGGCCACATCCACAAGGCTGCCAGAATCCATGATGATCGCGCTATCGTTTCCCTTCGCTGTAGGAGCAGGTGAGACAGGCGTTTGTGTTGCCCAGACATTCACCTCTCCGGAGCGGGCTATCACAACCGAACCCGATTCAAAATGTACGATCTTTCCCAGCATTTTTATCGACGAAACAGGCTGCGTCTGTTTCTTAATGGCCGTACTGTTATCCTTCGTTTCCAGTAACACTCTGGTGATGCTACCTTTACCCAAAGTGACGGATGCAACCTTGCCCAGACCATCATCCCGCTCGCTTGCACGCATCGTCATGGTCACAGGCTGAATCACTGGCTTATCGGTTCTTAACAGGTTTTTCCCGCCTTTTTCGCCTGCCAACAGAAGAATGCTGCCATTGACCCGTACGCTGGTGCTGGCGGAAATCAGGCCTTGCTGGTTCACGGCAAAACCCATCAGGGTAGTATTGCCACGGGCAGTGTCGATATTGCCCTGATTACTGACTTTGCCACCGGTCTTTAGTGCCACATTCAAGCCCCGAATGGTATCCCCCGAACCGGTTTCCTGTAGATAGACCTTATCGGTAGCCGCTGCCAATATCACCTGACCATCCGGACTTGTAATCGTGCCCCGATTGATAATTTCCGGTGCCACCACAATCACTCGACCATAATTATCCGAGCTTATCTGCGCGCCTTTATCAATATGAACGCCAATCTTGAGTCGATTGCCGGTGGTATCGCGGATGTAGTCTCCGGATTGCGGATTCCGCAAGTAAACATTTCCCTTACCGTTGAAAGCCGCGCTACCATCACCGGTAAAAACCTTGGTAATGCCGCGCTTGAAAACATCATTGGAAATGTTCAGCGTGGAAACCACCAGGGTATTAACATTGACGACAGAATTGGCACCGAACAGGAAACCATTGTTATTAATCAGATAGATTTGTCCATTGGCTTTTAATGTCCCCAGTATCTTTGATGGCGGCGCCTGATTGCTAATACGATTCAGGGCAATCGAATTACTGTCAGGTTGTTTGAATTCAACCAAATGACTGACATCAATATCGAAAGAATCCCAACTCAGAATCACCCGACCATCCTTCTGTTTCACTGTCAGAGTTTTATCGCCGTATTGCGCCTGTGTGGTTCCGGAACGCCACAGCTTGTTGTTGATTCGGGACCAACTGGCCGAGGATACCCGGGGTAAGGCACTATGTGCCGTCGCCCAGGCACCCGGTGGTTTGGGCAAGGGTAAAGCTGCCGTTGCATTTAAAGATACCATCAGCCCACTCAGGACAATCGAACCTGTCAGTAACATACGAATACTGGCGCATAATGGACGCAAACTCAGCCTTGTTTTTTTAGATACCCTGATGTTTTTTTGATGCTGACTCATTATATTTTTCTCAGGTAAATTCATGTTCCTACTCCAAACCATTAGCCCGTTTTCTGGGCCAAGCCTGTTGGGTTTCGCTGTCGCTTAGCACCAACCTGCATCCACTTAAAGTGACCGCGTAGGTTGGGTTGAGTAAAACGAAGCCCAACATATCGTTAACACCAACCAGCCTATATACTTTCAGCGTTTTATGTTTAAAACTCATACGCCAACCGGAAATGCACACGTACATCACCTTTTTTAACGGTACTCGCCGCCTTGAACGGATAAGCAGCATCCAGTGCAATATTTATGTGAGCGACTTTCAGGCGCATGCCTATGCCACTGCTGGACAGCTCATAGCCCTTCGCCTGACCAGGCAGACTTTCCAACACCCATAGTTTTGCCGCATCTACAAACCAGAGGGCATAAAAATCCCGCACGGATTTCCAGCTTCTCGCACCGAGATAAGGCGTATGCAACTCAACCGATGCCTGGATTGCATCGTCACCCAACGCCTGCGATTCGTAATAACCGCGTACGCTTTCCGCGCCGCCGGCGGTGAACTGTTCATTACTGATCAGAGGGGAATCGGTATACTGGAACGAAACTTTTATTTTGCCGCGAAAACCGGCATCGATCGGAAAACGGCGCTGAATATCACCACTTAAATAAATAAAATTAGCTTTTGAATAGATACGTTTGTCATCAAACTCGGACTGGTCGTTAAGACCACGCAAGCCAAAGGTAGTGCCTATGCCATAGCTTGTTATACTGCGCAGGGAACGGCGGGTGAGATCGTAACGCAAGCTGAACGGATAATAGGTGATCGGCGTATTCAGAGTGTCTGAACCTACCAGATTCAAACCTTCCTTAAAATTTTTGTAATCAATGCCATAGGTCAAATTATTAAAATAATCACGGCCACCTGGCAACGGTACGATCACCCGTACACCGAAAATATCGCCGATACCAACCACGTTAAGCGCACCGGCACTAGCGATATCCGTATTGGAATCCGAACGTACACCGTACAGGGCAATACGAACACCCGAATCCTGCAACGGAAATACATAGGTCGCTGCTACCACCTTGACCTCATCCTTTTTTTCCGGTGAGGTCTGATACTGTAATGACAGACTGTGAAAACGCTGCCAGAGATTATCATAACGTACGGTACCAACAGCACGCATGCGTGTTGTACTTTCCGTATTCCGGCCATTGACCTCAAGGCTGCCATGCAGGGGCAACTTGTCCTTTACCTTAAGTTCGACTTCCATGGTGCCCGGTTCCCGCCCCGGACGCATGATCGGGGTAATGGAAAGATCCGGACTCTCCTGATTAAGTAGTGCCATCTCTTTTCTGAGATCGGGGAGATACGGAATACTGCCACGACCCAGTGCAGGCACTTGTTTGCGAATCCGACTTAAAAGAAAATAACGTGAGCCGGTTATCCTCAGACGATCAACCCGACCTTCAGTCACTCGCAGGCGCACCACACCATCGATCACTTTTTGCTCCGGTATATCCACCAACACCGTAGGATAACCAGTATTGCGATATTCGGCTTCCAACGCGGCCCGAGCCTGTTCGATATCCTTGATGGTTTTATTCGGCCCCAGAAAAGGATAAACAATGCGTTCCAGACGGGTTTGCTTTAATAAGGTATTACCCCTCACCCGAAATTCCTGAATAGTCATCATAGGCGGAGCAGCCTTTGTTTTTTCTACTGTTGATATGTGGTTATTTTTATCCTGATCCGAGCTTTTATCGGCCGGGGGATCAGACCGTATATCCGACCTTTTAGCCGTATTTTCTGTAGAACCGGCATCGGAAGTAACCGACTCGGCACAAACCTGTCCTGTATAAATCAGGAATAGTAAACTCAGAAACAGAGGCCAAATAAATAAAGAAAAATCTGCCCTGACAGCTGGTTTTTTTGTCACTACAACAAAATCAAACAATGCATAATCCTCAACACAATCCATCCGATCTTTTTCCGTGCGGGTATAAAAACCATGCCCACCCTACCGGACTAAATACGTGCCGGAATGATGAATAGGTACTATTCTGCAAGCTGCAGGGTAAGTATTAATCGTTCGTCCTGAACCTGTCGAAGGATCATAAAGAACGACAAAAGTAATCGGCGCGTCTCCAAAACCGCAAATAAACAAAGCCAGCCCCCCTTGCGGGGGCTGACCCTGAGTTCTCTCTGTTATTCCACGCTACCTTGCATAGCGCAAACTGGCGGGTTCTCTTTTCAATATCCTGTACAAACCCAAAAAACCGGGACGGTACAAAAAATCCTGAGATAAAAATATTAGAGTTGAGAACTCTGATAAGCGGAATTAAGAAGTGGTACAGTGCAATTATCAAGCTTGCCAGAAGCAGCATGGGTATAGGGAATAACGGGAGCCGCTATATCCAGAATACCGTTCGCTGGCGGAGCAAAGTTGGTGCTGACCGCAAGATAACCGCCCTGCCCCCAGGTCTGGATCAGTTTCTTATCCAGCCTCCCGATGGTTGCCGGATTACTGGCCGTGCTGGCGATAGTTGCAATAACAGACAGTTGATCACCAACCGGACCATTATAAGTCGGCTTGCGCCACTGGAAGGTCTGTTCAGCCCAGTCAAGATACTTGCCGTTGGCCGCGTTCTGAATAGTCGGAGCCACACCATCGATCTTGATGAAACGATAATCATCCTTCAGATCACCATTTTTCTCAGTGGACTGCAAGCCGAATGCCCAGGCCGTAACCAGACCCGCATTTTTGCCCGTGGTGTTGGTGCCTCTGTTGAAGTCATTCAGGCACAGACTCATATCACCAGAACCTTCATTTTCAACCACAACCGGCCCACCGAAAACACCACTTCGTGCCGCTGTAGGTGCAGATGCATTGGTGGTACAAGGGTAATGCAGGAAGTTGGCATTCATCTGCGCCTGGGTACCAGAACCGTTGACGCGACGACAGAAGGCCACCTTGGTGCTGGCTGGCACGATACTGGCCACCGAGGTCAGCGCCACACCGTTAACCTTGAAGGCACTCCAGTTTTTGACCTTGCCAGTTGCCAGTGAAGCTATCTGGCGCTTGCTCAGACTGGGCATGCAGGCTTCAGTTTCAACACCGACACAGGTCGAAGCAAGCTGCCCCGTAGCAATTTCAGCCTCTTGCAAAGCATTACGCAGGCCGGTGGTAACCGGAATACCAAAAACCGCAGCAGCAGCGGATTTGACGATCATCCTCTGGGCAACCGCAGTGGCATTGACAGGCGGAACGCCGGTCGGCGCATTCGCACCGATAAACATTTCCGGATTCACATCGGAAACGCCAGCATCAGAAACAACCTTAATCAGGTTGCCTGTGGGAGTGCCGTCGGCTTTAAGAGCCGTAATATCACAGGTATAGAAGCTATTCGTTCCGGTTTTTGCACAATTACCATTGTTGATGTTCATGGCATCAATGGCGGTTTGATTGATAACCGGATTCACACCCTCACCCGAACCACCTTTGGAACGCTTGTTAAACAGTACCTTCCTGCTGGTGCTGCCAGTGACGGGATCAGGTGCGAAACCACCATTAACCTGGGCACTGTCAACCGTACAAAAGTAAGACGTGTAAGCCTTACCGGGTTTGGCTGAAGCATCCTTATAAACATCCAGATCAGTAGGCACCCGATTACCAGCGGAATCATACTGTGCTACGCCGGTAACAGGATCGATATTCGTGCACATATTCTCGAACAACATACCAATGGCCTTGTCTTGGGCTGAGGCACCGGACATGAATATTTTAATATCCGGTACAGTAGTTGGAGACAGCGCAAATACCGAGCCGGATAACAGAACGGCAGACACGGCCGTTGCAATTTGTTTGATTATCATTTTATTTTCCTTTCAAGATTAAAACTAAACCTGAATAAAACAAGAAATTTCATCCTGCCTATATGACATCAGCTAGATAACAAACCGAGGCCATATACGCAGACAGCGATTTTGATCGATCAGACCTTGCGACGACGGGCAACACCCACCAACCCCAACAGGCCGGAACCGAACAACCAGACGGCAGCAGGAATCGGAACGGAAGACACTGGCGCGTAAGTTAAATTACCGGCCGTATCCAGTTTCCAGACGTTGGGCAGTTTAGTGATGACTGGCGTGACAGAAGGCATACTTACCAAGGCAGAATAGAAAGCAACACTGCTGCCAATATCACCAATCGTAAGGAAGGTTTTGCCGCCAGCATTAATACCCCAGAAGCCGGTATCAGAGTAACCAAGATCACCTGGAATCGAACGGCTGGACAGGTTCACATTGGTCGTGGTCAACTTAGAATCACCCGCATCAGCATTGAGATTCTCTGCCCACATATTGATACCGGAAGCAGTATTAGCAAGTACGCTTACATCGCCCGGTGTCTTGCCTACGCTCGGTACAAAGTCCGCTATAGGTGAAGGTGACGTTGACACAAAACCAAATGCTGGCAGATTGGTAGAGTCGGATATATTGGCCCCGGTAATGGTATAAATAACACCCGCACCCTTGTTGCCTGAAGTGATGAACTTGACCCAGTTGGCATCAGCCACACCCGTATCAAGCTTGTTCAGGTTATAGCTCAGCCTCTGGCCAGGATTAGCCACTATACTCGCTTCAAAAACGCCCAGATCCCGTGAGTAGGACTGCAGACCGGTTTGATCCCAGGCTGTCAGATATATCTCACCCGAACCAATTCCAGTTGGACCCGATGTACTGATTGCAATAGACGCATTAGCGACACCACTTAGGGTCAAAGTAGCCAGTGCTACCGAGGCCGCAAGAATTTTTATTGATGTTTTCATTATTTTCTCCGTAGATTAAAATTTTTCTTATAAGTTCTCACATGCGTACGAACACATATCGGAACTTCCTACCTACTTTTTTCTATGCGGATGTCCCTGCAACGTCCAGATTTCCGCTCATTCTGTATAGTGCCCATAAAAAAAGCCGGGTTGCCTCATTGCTGTGGCAACCCGGCTATCTTTGAATTTATAAAATTCAGTAAAGACCCGTGGCTTTCCGACCCCGCCTCGCGACAGGTGTGGCTTTTTCACTGCGGCTATCCGGCTAAATGCTTTCACCATTTGCCCGGATCGACGCTATGTCGTTCCATTTACAGCAGTATGCTGCTGTTACGGTGCACTTTAGGGGGAGAATGTGACGGCGAGATTAAATGAAAGTGAACTTTACGTGACAGAGGAATTCTCTGTTAAATCAACAGGCTAATCTATTTTTTAGCGGGGGAGTCAAATTTATGGCGGGTATAAAGGCTTATGTTTAGCATAAAGCTAATGTGTCGTATGAAGGATCTTGCATCCTCCTCCCCCAGGGCGAGAGCATATTAACGCCCTTGACATACCAAATCAGAGCATAAGTCCTCATACCTGTTCGCAATCTTGCATTTTCATATCACGCGCTGGCTTTGCTCGCCGTGTCGGGCGAGGCTAAAGCCTCACCTCCGGGGTTGTCTGGCGCGCATAAACAGGAACCGCGTCTCACAACAGAGGAACCGGGGCTTTAGCCCCGCACACACTACTTATTATACGGTTAAAAAAGCTGCCGCCAAAGTGCGAAACCATTGGCCAGGGTAACGCTGCAAGAGTGAAAGGAAATTAATATGCGCTAGCCCTCCCCTCCACAGAGGGAGAGGGAAGACTATGATGCAAATGCTTATGCAACGATTAATACTTGGGATAAATATTCTGGGATACCACGCCTCTAGCTAAAAATAAGAAATGTGATAACGCCAATTACAGACGTTTCAGCAATTTGCGCCAGGGCTTCAGGGTATCCGCCTTGCCCAACAAAACCGATGAACCCGCCCGCCAGCGCCATAGCGATTCAGTATTAAAGGTAAACTCAAGAATCAGATCCTGACGTTCCGGTAGCGTTAATAAATGCTCATTTAAACTGTCAAGCACACGTGGGCTGGCATTGGCGGGCATGTAAATCAATACCATATGAGCCTCAATGGTTCCCTGCTGCAAATCGGCTATTTTGCCATAGGCGAGACGCAGGCGGTCGTCGCTTATTCCCAGCTTTCGCAGAGTGAAGTATTTGGCGATAGCGACATCTTCACAGTCACCCCGGCGCTGCTGCATCAGTTCATCGGGGGTTGCCCAGTAATCTTTCCGGCCCCACACTTGTTCATCGAGCGCACGGGGCATGTGATTGAAAAAAGTATTGACGGCTACCACTTCCTGTTTTTCTGTGGCTCCCTGCTGGCGCAGATTCATCACCAGTTTCTGCAAACTGTGTTTATTCTGTATTGCCCGTATATCCGGATTCGACGCAGCCCAAAGCGGGTTACATAGCAGCCAAACAAGGCTCAGGGAAAGCCCGAGTGTTCCAGCCCACCGTTTTCCCAAGTAACTGTTTCTAATATCTGTACGCATGGGGAGTAGCCATTCATGATTTAATCATCATGACGACACGCACACATGCGGACTTAATTTACCGCCTAAAAACTGTGACTGTAATCACACAATATGTTTTCCTGTATTTCCTGCAGGCAGACGGCACAAAGACAATCATCATAGCGCAAACGCAGGGCTTCCACGGTTTCACTGGAGAGGTGGGTTTCGGAGCAATGGCACAGCGTAATCGAGCCACTCTTACACTCAAACAGTCGCTTGCAGCGGGGACATTGTTTGTCTTCGTGCAAGACCATGCGACTTATTTCTTCCCCTGCTTCAATCCCAGCCCCAGAGGATCATCCGGATCAATATCATCCATAAAAGGAACTCGCCGATCACGGTTGGTGATCTGGTAGATCGCGCCTATCCAGTTACCGACCACTTCCACCGCACTATCGCGCCAGGTGTTATCCAGTTCGTTGGCTATCAGCTGTTCCGGAAACGCAGGAATCGTTTTGTCTTGCTTGCGGTTATTTTCGATGTCTAATCGGTATTCCATAATTACCGCCTTTGCAAATTCGGAAAAATAATTGTCAGGAAAAGGGGGGAAATCTTCGCGTTCTCCACTGGCGTACAATGCTACTTCTCGCTTGAATTCCTTCAGTAGGGAAATGGTGTCATATTCCGGGTGACCCTGAAAAAACACCACCCGCAAGCCATCGGCACTGGTTGCCAGATGCACACCCTGTTCTCCCTCGACCAGGACTCGTAGACCGGCCTCATAAAACTGCTCACGCGTCACTGCATTCCAGCGTGAATGTGGTACATCGAAACGGGTATTGATGTCATTGACCAGAGGATGCGTCTTATCCACCACACGATGGGGGAACACACCCCATATCTTTTTCCCTTGTAAAATACGCTTCTGAGCATAACGAAACTGCAACATGGCGTGGGTAGCCAGACACGAACACAGAATCGAGGTTACGTTATCCAGTGCCCAGTCAATCACATCAATCAGGGGTTCCCAGAACGGCTGGTTCGCCAGCTCCGAACCGCTTACATTGGCACCCGTGACGATCAGGGCATCCAGGCCTTGTTCACGGATGGTTTCAAACGTCTCATAGTATTTTTCGATATAAGCCTGTGCCTGATCAGAGCGGGGTAACTGTGGCAAACTGAAAGGATGCACATAAAACTGGGCGATAGGATTACTCTCACCCACCAGCCGAAAAAACTGGCGCTCGGTTGCAGCCAGGGCGGCATCGGGCATCATGTTAAGCAAGCCAATATGCAGTTCACGGATATCCTGCTGCAAAGCAAAATCCGGTGCCAGAACTCGAATACCTTCATCCTGCAAACGGGAAAAGGTAGGCAGATCGTTATGTGCAACCAACGGCATGCTTACTTCTTCTCCTTACGTGTAATAGCCGTTCCCAGCAAATTGAGAAAATCCTGCTCATCCCGAACGCGGGCAACTTCTTTTGAGGTTACTGTATAACCATGCGGCTCCGCGATAGCTTCATAACGTGGAATGCGCGAATGAAACAGGCGCGGAAAAACCCAGCGGGTGAACTCGTCGGGGTTAATCTCGGCGACGAATTGCAGATTGTTTTCACCCAGATAGATCTGCAATTGCTGTTGCAGAAATTCCGGCCGGTAATAAAGCGGCTTGGGATCGCTTTGTGCACGTTGAATCAGCTTTTGCTCTTCTTCAGTATCGGTCACCTGTATATAGAGAATCAAGGTATGCCTGACCAGTAGATCTATCACCGCAGGCTCATCCAGCTCACACAGACTGCCACCAACATCATTGACAAAATGCGGGTAGCCGTAAATCTCCTGCGCCTTGTGAATAAATTTCGGCACATCCTGCATGGCGGCAATTTCAGCCTCACGATATTGTGCCTGACGCTGAATAAAATCATCCAGCGCCACGCCGTCTTTTTCGGGATTACCCGGTTTGCCGACAAAGCTCAGCACCGGCCCCAAATCATGCACCTTGATATTATTACGGATATAAATCCAGTCATTGCGCAAGAGATCCCGCAAAAAAGGTGTCTGCATAGCCTGCCGCTTAATCAGATCCAGAATCGGTTCATCCAGATAGCGCGTACCGATACGGTAATCCCCCGAATAATGGAACCAGTTGTGCTGGCGCAACAGGGCTGAGAGATGTGTTTTACCTACGCCGGACATTCCCAAGAGGGTGATATTCCTGTTTTTCCAGGCACGAAAGGCATCAACTGTAAACTTCACGGGCGCTCCACGATGCTAATTTAAAGCGCACATTATGCAGGATTTAGCCCGCCTGCGACATAGCCGCTAGCAACATGGATATGAATACTCCATCGATTAAAGTCGCTGGTTTCGGGTTATGCTTAAAAGCCGGATTGATCGTACAGCTGATCTCGCCCTTCTCCCACAAAGGGAGAAGCTGCAAAGGTAAAAATGCCGTCTATATAAAAGCACGATATCTTAAATCCCCTATTTAAAGTCTTTAAATAACCGAAGCTTAACACTCAGGTTTATGGAATAAACAATGCAGCCCCCGTGTCAATTGTTATTAGTGCCCAGGATCTGCGCAATACAGGTTTCCCGGAGCCAAAACATAATAATTACTAATAGAGAGGAATTACGATGACTATGTCTAACATCACAAGTCGGCTTGTCTGCCGAAAATTGCTGCTACCGCTGGCGCTTTATCTTGGTGCCAGTCTCTCCACTGTCCAGGCAAACGATGAAAAAATTATCAGCCTGATCCAGCTGTCTGACGTGCATGGCAATATGCTCCCGCACGCGGGGTTAATCAAAAACCCCGATGGCAGCGAACGCTATGTCACCCAGGGCGGTGGTCTGGCTAAAAACAAAACCCTGATTGATCAGATCCGCACCGATAACCCCAACAGTCTTTTGCTGGCGGTGGGTGATACTACCCACGGCACCGCTGAGGTCATGTTTACGGTTGGCGATGCCATTATGCCGACACTGAATAGCTTTGGCATCGATGCATTTACACCGGGCAACTGGGATTTTGGTTATGGCCCAGCGGTCTTTCGTGACCGTTTTGCCAGTTTTGGGCCTAAACCCCCTTTACCGGCCAATATCCGTGTCATGGCGGATGCGTTTGACGGCCCCGGTGTCACCGCCGCCAACTTCCCTTCTTTGGCCATCAATTTATATAACGATGTCGCCGGTCTGCCCCTGCCGCCACAGTTGCAGAGCAAACGGGTATTGTCACCCTATAAAATTTTCACGGTAGAGGGTGTCAATGTAGCGGTAATCGGCATCACTTCAGCTATTGTGCCACAGCAACCACATGTTTTTAACATCGGTCTGCGCTTTACTCAAGGCGTAGAAGAACTACCCGGCATCATTCAGGAAGTACAAAATCTGGGTGCCAGCGTAGTCGTGGTACTGTCCGAACTGGGTCTGCCTCAGAACCTTGAAATTGGTCGGCGCATCAAAGGTATCGACGTTATCTTATCGGCTCATACCCATGAAACCACGGTCAATGCACTGGTAGCCAGTAAAAGGGGAATCAAACCCCGTGCATCAGGGCGTGTGCATCATCTTCGTCATAATGAAACCATCGTAGTCGAAACTAACGAAGATCTTTACCTTGGCCGGCTCGATCTGATCATTGATGATGGCCAGGTCGATAAGTTCATCTGGCGCGCCATTCCGGTCGATGATGCAGTAGCTGAAGATCCGGCTACCAAAACGCTGATCAATACAGCTGAAGCACCGTTCATCGGAGACACCCTGCAACGCCACACCTTCATGCCCGGCGGCTACTGCCCAGGCAATAACTGTGGCGACATCAGTAAACGTGGCCTGCAACTAACGGACAGCCTGAATACCGTAGTGGGTCACACCGAGGTTATGTTGAACCGTGACAATGCACTCGAAGATGGGGTCAATAATTTTATCGCCGATGCCATGTTTAATGTCAGCAACACGGTTGTCCCCGGCGGCGTAGACTTATCTATGACCAACGGTTTCCGTTTTGGTGACACCATTCTCTCTGCCAACGAGGTATCGCCAGAACAAACCTTTAATGATGGCCGAACAGCCGGTGATATCACTCTGCGGGATCTGTATGCCCTGTTCCCGATCTCACCCGGAGTCGCTGTAGCTGAATTTTCCGGTGCGCGCATCCAAAGCGATCTCGAAGTCATCCTGTCTGCCGTATACAATCGCAACCCCTTCCTGCAACGCGGCGGCTGGTATGTCGGTCTGGCCAATATGACCCAGAAAATCGATCTTGATAATCGTCCTTTCAGCAGCTCCGGTGGCCGTATTGTTGAAACCACCATTGGCGGCGCAAAGCTGGATACCAGCAAGCGTTACCGGTTTGCCTCCTGCTTCCCCCACGGCGAACCTCTGGATCGCATTTGCCGCACCAGTGGCGGTGTTAATCATTTGTTCTTTGAGTTGGCGGATGCAGATGACTATTCCAGTAACATCAGTCTGGTTCCAGCCGTGAACACTGAAGCCATTATTACCGGCACGCAAGTAAAGCAGGTTCTACCTGATCGCTTCGTGCATCCGGTACATATGATGCGCCGGTATCTGGACAGTCTGCCTGGCCGCACCGTAACCGCCGCAGATGCCAGCCTTGATCGCATCCAGACAGTTGACTCCACCAAAGTCGGTAATCCACCTGTGCCGGCACCGGTTTCCAAAATCGACCCGACCCTTATCCAACCACCGGAAGGTGCCGGCCCCATGTTCTTCTCGGGGATTATTGGCCATACAGGAGTAAAACACTGACTGCCGTTTTAGCCATCTTCTGAAACAAAAAAGGGTCACTTTTCAGTGACCCTTTTTTATTTACAAACTAAATAGCCAGTAACGGCCCACACCTCGTCAGACTTTCTTGCGGGTACGCCGTGAAACACCTGCCAGAGCAATCAAAGCCGAACTAAACAGCCAGATAGATGCCGGCAACGGCACGGCAGAAACCCTGTCAACACGGGCATAGAGATGTCTAAGATCAGAATCATTTTCAGCGACCTCAAAGCCGGTAATGCCCTGGCCAAAGCCAACCAGCTTTAGTTCATAGTCAATGCCGTTAAAAGTAAACGTTGAGTTATTGGTCATGCTGACAATCTGCATGCTGTCTGAGGTATCTGTTCCGGGAGTATTCGGAGTATTATTGATCTCCATGGCATAATTTAAACCGGGCGGATTTACCGAACCACCAATGCTTAAATCAAGGTTCAGATCTACGCTTGCGGTTTTACCGGCCCGGACTGTTGGAAGATTGGTATACCGAAACGTTCCCAGGTTGATCAGGGAAGACGAGCCTGTCGGTAAAACTGTATTACCGCTGGCACCATCAAACTGAAAGCGGCTGCTGCCCCAGGTTCTTGGATTGATTCCCCAACCGAATTCCGCTACGGCTCGCAAACTGACATTATTGCCCTGATCATTATTAAACAGGTAGTGCAGCGAAGTCGGATCCGAGAATCCCGGATTTGCAAATGAACCGATTACATCATAAGGAATTGCTTGCGCCAGATTTATATTTCCTGCCAACAGTAAAACACCTAGCCCTGCGTACTTCATACCTTTCATCTCAAACCCCCAAGCTCTTTTTTTGCGGCTGGTTTATCAGCTGATTTAATATACTCTGAATAATGTGGTTTGATTAAATTATACGCAATATGACATAAGGCATAGAGTATGTCCTGGCTCCAAGTGAAATTGATAAAAAATTACATAGGATCTTGTTTTTAAACAGATAATATTTCCACATAAATATTGCCAATTCTGTTTTTCAAGCCTGATTAGACGAGTAACTGAAAAAATCCGGGCTAACTTGGGATTTTAAGCCCGAGTCGTTCGGCTTTTGCCTTTATTGATTCCCATGCCGGAGCATGGGAACCAGTAAATATTCATGCTTCTTCACCCCTCGACAGGCTCAGGACGAACGGTAAAATTAATCAGTGTCACCTTAAACAAAACGTAACTATTCAGCCCCCACTGGGACAGAGCCCAACAATTAACGCAATGATAGGCCAGGCCTGTTGGGCGACCGAAGGAAGTGCCTGTGGTGCTTCGCGTTGCTCAGCGCCAACACATATAATGGCTTCCGGCGATTCTACCTAGGTTAGGCTATTACGCTTTAATATAGCTAAATATTCATCTTCTGTTAAAACTTTTGTACCTTTCTTCTTTGCAGCCTCAATTTTTGCAGCTCCAACCTTGGTTCCCGTAACAAGAAAATCAGTTTTACCCGTAACCGAACTCCCTACCTTGGCACCTAATTTTTTTGCTTCGGTTTGCATTTCTGACCGCTTCCCATGAATCATCGTACCAGTAAATACAATTTGTTTACCTAAAATTGGGCTATCAGCTCTTTCCTCTTTTAACTCGGATTCAATAGGCGTTCTCTCAAGGTTAAATCCTGAACTGTATATTTCTTCAAACTGGTCTTTAATCTTTTGTAGTCCATCGACTACTTGTGAAGCTGTTATTTCAGCAAACCCATCTATTTTAATTAAATCATCAACAGTGAGATCAAAAACAGTTTCCAAACAATGATGCTGTAACAGTTTCTCCGAGACTCCCAATCCTAGCCGATTCACTCCGAACGCAGCTAAAAATCGCCAGTCGTCGACCTGAATATTCCTGCTATTAAATAATGCTGCTACCAGGTTCTTCACCGTCTTTTCCTTGTACCCCATATCGGCTAACTTTTCAGGCTTCTTCTCTAGCTGGTAAATTTCAAACACAGTCGAATAACCATGCTCATGTAACCTGGATATTGTCGAAGCACCAAAGCCATCGTTATTTCCCAATGTGTCAAAAAAATGGATTATGGTTTTTTCGATTTGATCCTTACACTCATCTGAGTTTAAACAAAACAAGTTATCATCAACCCACTGAAGTTTAGAACCACATGAAGGACATTGTAATTTCTCAGGGAACTCAGGAGCAGAAGGTTCAATAACTTCCTCTATCTTCGGTATAACCATGCCAGAACGTACAATCCTGATAATTGCTCCCTTACCAATACTTTTTTCCTTAACCATTCCATAATGATGTGCTGTAGCCCTACAGATCTCAGCACCAGAAAGCCTTGTAGACTCAAATTGAACTACGGGTGTAATTTTTCCATTTCTCGATGTTTGAGGAATAACCTTTTCCACCTTTACCTCAGCTGTCTCATCATTTGATTTTAATGCAATTTGCCAGCGATGATGATGTCGTGTTGCTCCCATCTCGGCCTTAAGATCCGCGTTCTTAACTTCAATAATTACCCCGTCCACATCAAATTCAGAACTCGTCAAAATATCAGAAGTGATCTTTTCGTAATTTGATAAAAATTCTTCTACACGACCTTCCCAGTGCTTTAACTCTGAGAAGGGGCAAAACATAGCTGCACCAACGTTAATAGCCTCCTGAACTCGTTCATCTATATTCTTCTCTGCTATTATGGCTGCTTGTATATTTCTGGAATTCTCAAAATAATTTGACAAATTCTCTTTAAAATATTTTTTGGAGATAACAATCTCACCTTGCCCAAGACCACGCTCATTTGAACCAAAAACCTTCAAGCCCCGTTCAAGTACAAATGAGATGTCACGTCCCTTCACACCATCTCCGCGTGTATATAATGTTTTCCCGTCATCATAAGCCGCATAGCCATCCAGCTTTGGTGATACTCTTAGAAATATTTCATGCTCAGGGATATCGATACTATCAGCAGCTTTCTTTATTCTATTTGTCCATTTCTTTATTTCATCAAAAGAATACGCTTTATCAGTTGAAAGCATCTTAACGGGTAGAAGTACTGTTTTCTCCTCTGTTATAAGCTCTGGCTCTACCTTTTGAACAAACTCATGATGTGGATTTTGAGTTTTAAAATAACTATGAAATTCATCATAAAGTTTATCTGAAATACAAGGCACTCCTGAACGATACATGGCATTTGCAGCTATCAAAATACCCAGCTGTTCATTTGTCTCAATTGAGTCAAATTCAATCTCTTTACTACAAACCCTGGCAAAAAATGGCTCAGAAACATCTACTGATGCTTTTTCTAGAATCTCTTTTTGTTCTTTACTCAATTCAATCATTATTTCCTATTTTTCATCCTGTTCACGTCGATGTTGCTTCAACTTTTCGAAATATGCCTTATCCATGATGATTTCTTCGCACACTCCCAGCACACTTGGGTGGTCACGCCCAACAAGCCGGAAGGGAATAGTTTCAATAGTACGCGCATCCAGGGCGTCATCCCGCAATGGGGTGATACGGTTGCGGGCTTGTTCATGACTGGACATAAGCGGCTCTAACTGGATCTATTGTGATTAACGCAGAGAATGCAAAGATGTAACGTCTTGGGTAAACACTATTGTCACTATTCAGCGCACCGGGGTAGCATCTCCAGGCACTGTCCAGCTTAAGTTATTCGAGGAAATGGGCAACACATGCTCCCTGCCAATAGTTTAACGCCCATGCAAGTGAGACATTTTCTGTTTGAATAGCCAGGCTTCAATCTCTTCTTTCAGGTGGCCAATGGTCTGCACGGTAAGCACACTGCGCGTGTCATCACACAATTCACCTTGCAAACCGGTAGCGATAGAACGACCTTTTTCCAGCATACTCTCAAATGCAGTCCGTGCGTCGAGCGCACCGGGTAACTGCATGAACAGGGACAGGCCCGGGGTACGCAATGCTTCGATGGTATTCATATCAAAGATCCCCGGTTCGACAGCACTGGCCAAGCTGAAAACAGGCTGCTTGTCAGCAGGATCATGAAAATAGTGGAAAATAGACATATCACCATGCATGAAACCATTCGCCAGCAGCGTATCAAGAATATCCATACCGGAGAACCGTTTTCCCGGCCCCGCCATAATCGCCAACACCATAACAAGTTCGTCACCCGGCAATACTGGCGTGTCAGCATGTGCCGACATGGGTTTAAGCGCATCGAGATTCAGTTTGTCATCAGCCGTCGTATTGAGTATTGAAAAATGTTCGATATCATCATCCGAAAAATCATCATACTCACCCACCACAGCAAGATGAGTCTCTTTTCCCCGGTTAACGAAAAAACGGCCGACAAGCTGTTTCAGCCTCTTTTCCAGCTGCGGAAATTTCAAGCTGTCATCATCCTGTTTGAATCGATACCAGAAATACATGCCGACGATAAAAACAAGCCCCAGCAACAACAGAATCAGTCGAAGCGAATCCATTTCGCGGTTTAGCCTCCAGGTTAATAAAATACCGTCTTCTTAACTTTACACCGCTGCCAGTTCCACTGCCTCATCCACATCCACAGCCACCAGGCGTGAAACACCCGGTTCATGCATGGTGATGCCGGTCAGTTGCTGCGCAACTTCCATAGTTACTTTACTATGCGTAATAAAAATAAACTGGGTCTTTTCTGACATTTCCTTGAGCATATCGCAATAACGCGAGATATTGGCGTCATCCAGCGGCGCATCCACCTCATCCAGCATACAGAAGGGCGCGGGGTTGAGTTCAAAAATCGAAAACACCAGCGCCACGGCCGTCATCGCCTTTTCGCCACCGGAGAGCAGTTGAATCGTGCTGTTACGTTTGCCCGGCGGACGTGCCATAAGCGTTACGCCGGTATCCAGCAAATCATCACCGGTCAGTTCGAGGTAGGCATGGCCACCGCCAAACAGACGGGGAAACAGGCGTTTGAAACCTGCATTAACCTTGTCGAAGGTTTCCTTGAAACGGGTTCGTGTTTCCTTGTCGATCTTGTGAATCGCAGCCTCCAGCGTGGCCAGTGCCTCGCTAAGATCCTCGTTCTGCGCATCCAGGTATTGCTTGCGTTCGGACTGTTGATCAAACTCTTCGATGGCCGCCAGATTAATGGCTCCAAGTCGGGAAATTTTCTGCTCCAGCGCTTCGACATTGTCCTGCCACTGCGCTTCCGCAGCGTCTTCCGGCATATCGTTCTGTAACTGTACCAGAGTAAAACCGGACTCGCCGATCTGCTCTTCCAGCGTCTGTCGACGTACCTTGACTTCCTGCATACCAATGCGGATTTCTTCCAGTACATGGCGCACGGCTTCCACGGCCTGCTCAGCCTGGGTTCGCGCATCTTCCAGTTGTCGCAGTTCATGATCGATATTTTCGACGATGGCACGGGCTTCCTGCATTTCACTTTCCACCCCGACCCGACGCGCAAGCACCTGTTCCAGTTCGGTCGCGACCTGGGTCAAAGGCGTTTCGCCCTCCGCCAACGCCGTCTGCAATTCCTCACGGCGACTGGATAGCTGGGAAATCTGATTCTGCATCCGCTGCTGCGCCTGTTCGGTAGAATGAAGTTCAGTCTGCAAAGTCTGCGCCCGGATCTTGATATCCTGCGCTGCATGCCGATCCTCCTGCGCCTTGCTGCGCACCTGATGCAACGTCTCCTGGCGCTGATCACGCTGCGCAATCAGCTCGGCGCGCTGATTTTCCAGCCCGGTCATGCGATCCAGCGCTACCTGCAAACGTCCACGCGCAGTCTGCAATTCCATATTGTCGGCCTCGGCTTCTTCACGGGCTTCCTGCATTTCCTGTTGCAGGTTTTCCTGGCGGGATTTGATTTGTTCGATGCGAGCATTGCGCGCACTGAGATCAGAACGACTGTCAGCCAGCGTACGGCTGGCCTGGTTGAATTCGGTCTGGGTGTGATCGCGACTGAATTCTACTTCCTGCAGTTTTTCATGCTCCGTATCAAGTTGCACCTGTAAATTCTGTACAATCTGCTGCTGCGCTTCGATATCTGCCACCAAGGTTTTGAGTTCTTGCTCACGACGTAACACCCCGGCCTTTTCATCGGTATCACGCACCACCCGCAACCAGTTTGTGCCCAGCCAAATCCCGTCCCGAGTCACAATAGATTCGCCATCACCCAGCTGATTACGCAAGCTCAATGCGTCATGTAATGTTTCTGCGGTGTAAATACCACCCAACAGGGGTGCCAGCGACCAGGGTGCCGAAACCCGTTCCATCAGCGGTGTCGCCTTGCTATGTTCAGCGGCCGTCACATTGGCAGAAATATCGAACAGGTTCAGGCTACCTTCTTTAAGTTCGTCGATCACGGATGCCAGGGGATCGACCCCGGAAACACAGACCGCTTCAAGATGAGAACCCAATATACATTCCACCGCCTGCTCCCAGCCCGGTGTTACCTCCAGTTCTTCCGCTAGACGAGGGGCATCCTGTAGTTGCTGGCCCTGCAACCATTCGCTGACCGCACCTTTCTCCTTACCCAGGGCCGCCTGTTGCAGGGCTTCCAGCGAGGCGCTACGGCCACGCAGGTTCTGTAGTTGACTGCGCGCCTGATCCAGCTGAGTGTTCAGCGAATAACCCGATTCACGCAAAGTACGAATCTGCTGCTGCTTTTCAGTTAATAATGTCTGTTGCTGTTGCACCCGGGTCTCTATCTCGACCTGTTGCTGCTGTAACTGCTCTACCTCCTGTTGCAACTGTTCTGGCGACTGCTGCACCAGTTCCTGCTGCACCTTTTCCAGACGCTGTTGCAGGCGCGAGAGTTTCTGCTCCAGGTGTATGATTCGGGTGCGTTCCACCTCAGCCTGTTGTGCCGGTTCAGCAACCTGCTGGTTAAAGGTTTCCCACTGCGCCTGCCAGCTCTGCATGGCGTCTTCAGCCTCAGCCAGATGCTGTGCGGAAAGGCTTTCAGTTTCCTCAAACTGCTGCAGTTGCGGTTCCAGTTGTGTCAGTTGCGCCTGTATTTCTTCAATGCGTTTTCTGTCTGCCGCCTGATGCCCCTGGGCTTCCTGACCATCTTTTTCCAGTTGTGCCAGATCCTGCTGCTGCTCCTGACGGCGATCTTTCGCGTGCTGAAGAGTTTGCTCCAGTCGAACAATATCAGCACCCACATTATAGAATCGGCTCTGTATTTCATTGAACCCGTCCTGCCTTTCGCTGTGCAGGCTACGTTGTTTTTCGATCTCGGCTTCTATATTACGCTGATTGGCAATGGCCGATTCCTGTTCGGTTTCCTGTTCACGGATACGGTTTTCCGCCATCTCGGACTGTTCATTCAGTACAACCCAGCGCAGAGCCTGCAACTGCGCCTTTATCAGACGTTCTTCCTCCCGCAAGATCTTGTAACGTTCAGCCGTGCGTGCCTGACGCTGGAGGCGGTTTAACTGCTTGCCCAGCTCTTCGCGCAAATCACTGAGCCGTTCCAGATTCTCACGCGTGTGGCGCATGCGGTTTTCGGTCTCACGGCGGCGCTCTTTATATTTGGAGATACCGGCGGCTTCTTCCAGGAAAACCCGCAGATCTTCCGGCCTGGACTCAATAATGCGGGTAATCGTACCCTGTTCGATAATGGAGTAACTGCGTGGCCCCAGTCCGGTACCCAGAAATATGTCGGTGATATCGCGGCGGCGGCAACGGCTGCCATTAAGATGATAGAGCGATTGACCATCCCGGGTTACGGTGCGCTTGATGGCAATCTCATTATATTGAGCATACTGCCCTCCCCCCGTCGCATCGGTATTGTCAAACACCAGTTCTACCGTGGCCTGACCCACCGGCTTACGACTGGAAGAGCCATTGAAAATGACATCGGCCATAGAGTCGCCGCGCAGAAGCCTGGCTGAGGATTCCCCCATTACCCAGCGTACCGCATCAATAATATTAGACTTGCCACAACCATTGGGACCTACTACGCCAATCAGTTGACTGGGCAGAGGCACGGTAGTGGGGTCGACGAAGGACTTGAATCCCGAGAGTTTTAATTTGGTGAGTTGCATCCGGGAAAGATACAGGATCATGCTTGTCCGAGACAAGATTGACAGCCGTAAAAATACGGGGTTTTTATTAAATTGCTGATTGACCTTGCATCTTTCTCCTTTCTCCTTGAATTCCTGCCCTTTCATCCTGTATCTTCACGCCCATGCCAAGCCAACCCAGCAAAACACTCGAAACCTTTGAGAATCCGATGCCGGAGCGGGACTACACCATCCGCATCGATATTCCTGAATTTACCTGCCTGTGCCCGAAAACCGGCCAGCCAGACTTTGCTACCCTGCATCTGGAATACGTGCCAGATCTGGCCTGTGTGGAACTCAAGGCACTGAAACTTTACGTCTGGGCCTACCGCGAGGAAGGCGCCTTTCACGAAAAAGTGACGAATACGATTCTTGATGATCTGGTCGCCGCCTGTGCACCCCGTTTCATGCGCCTGACAGCAAAATTCAATGTTCGCGGCGGCATCTACACCACCGTGGTGGCCGAACACCGAAAAACCGGCTGGATCGCCCCCGAGATCATCAACCTGCCTTGAGCACCCCGCTTTTTCTTGGCATTGATATCGGCACTTCGGGTTGCCGGGCCATCGCCATTGATGAAACAAACACCCTCATTGCCCAGCACAGCCTTTCCCTGCCCGCCCCGATACAGCAGGGCAAGACCATCGAACAGGATGCAGAAATCTGGTGGCAGGCTGTGGTTCAAGCGCTCACCCGGCTATTTACTGACATTGATCCCGGCCAAATCAGGGCTATCGCTATTGATGCCACCTCAGGCACCGTCCTGCTCTGCAACCGTGATGGCCACCCCTTGCACCCGGCACTGATGTATAACGATAGTCGCGCCCGGGATGAAGCTGCCCGTATTCGTAAAACCGCCCCTCCTGAAGCGGCCGCCGTCACCTCGGCCAGTTCCGGACTGGCCAAACTGCTGTGGCTGCAAAAACAGAACTTCAGTCAGCAGGCGCACTATTTTCTGCATCAGGCCGACTGGATTGCCGGCAAACTCAGCGGCTGTTTCGGCTTTAGCGATTTCAACAACAGCCTGAAAAGCGGCTACGATGTACAAAACCAGTGCTGGCCTGGCTGGCTGGATACGCTAAAGGTCAAGCGTGACTGGCTGCCCGGAGTCAGCCCTCCAGGTAGTCCACTTGCACCTGTCAGTACCAATATGGCTCAATATTTTTCTCTAAACAAAGACTGTCTGATAGTATCCGGCAGCACCGACAGCAGCGCCGCGTTTCTTGCTACGGGTGCCTGTCAGCCAGGTGAGGCGGTTACCACGCTGGGCTCGACCCTGGTACTGAAAATCATCAGCCAACAACCGGTCGCAGTAGCCGACTACGGCATTTACAGCCAGCCTCTGCCTGATCTCAATCCCGCTCCCCAGCGTAAACTTCGCTGGCTTTGTGGCGGCGCATCCAACAGCGGTGGCGCAGTGCTACGCCAATATTTCAGCGATGCGCAAATGGCCGAAATGCAGACTCGGCTCGCTCCCGATCATCCAATCGGTCTGGACTACTACCCGTTGCCCTGCCCTGGTGAACGCTTCCCTGTCAATGATCCCAATCTGGCACCTCGACTGACACCCCGCCCCCGGGATGATGTACAATTTTTTCAGGCTATGCTGGAAGCGCTGGCGGGTATCGAAAAAGCCGGTTACGACAAACTGCAACAGGCCGGCGCACCGAAACCAGACCGCATCCAGACCAGCGGCGGCGGCAGTCGAAATTTGGCCTGGCAAAAAATCAGGGAACAATTGATGCAAATCCCGGTACTAACAGCGACACAAACCGAGGCGGCCTATGGTACCGCCCTGTTAGCCAAACGAGGCTGGCAAAGCACATTATGGGAAAACAATAATGATAAGTAATCCCCTGTCTGGTGCCGCCTATGTAATGAAAGGCCTGCGACTGATCAACAAACCGGGTATCCGGCTTTTCGTCGTCATTCCTCTTTTAATTAACAGTCTGCTGTTCGCCGGTCTAATCTGGTTTCTGGGTAATGAGTTTTCCGGCCTCATGCAACACTGGCTGCCGACTCTACCTGACTGGCTGAGCTGGTTAAGCGGACTTTTATGGCTACTGTTCGCCATCGCTGCCCTGATCGTACTGTTTTTCGGTTTCACCCTGCTCGCCAATTTAATCAGCGCGCCGTTCAATAGCTACCTGTCTGCCGAAGTTGAAAAACAATTGAGTGACCAGCCCTTGTCGACAGCCGATGATAATTTCATACAGATACTCAGCAAAAGCCTGTCGAGCGAACTAAAAAAAATTCGCTACTTTATACTCTGGGCCATTCCTCTTTTTATTTTCAGCTTTATTCCCCTGCTGAACCTGTTCAGTCCCGCACTGTGGCTGCTGTTTGGTGCCTGGATGATGAGTCTCGAATATGCCGACTATCCTCTGAGCAACCAGGGTCTGGGCTTTCCGGAAATTCGTCGTCGGCTGCGGGAAAAAACACTGCTGTCACTGGGCTTTGGCGCAGCAGTAATGCTGGCCAGCATGATCCCCGTATTTAATTTTCTAATCATGCCTGCTGCGGTAGCAGGTGCCACCGTCATGCAGCTCGAACAGTTTCCTGATACGCACGATTGATCGCTAACAACGTTCAACAAGCGTCAGCCTCACTATTGATGATCATGTCACGTTACAGCATTCTTCAACATAAACATAAATATTAATATGAATAATAAACCAACCGCCCTGTCTCTACGCCTACATGACTTTGTGCTGTTTGCCATTATGGGCATTTTAGCCGGTTGTGGTCTTATTTATGAATACCTGCTTTCGGATTATGCCGGTCGCGTATTAGGCGCTATCGAACAGGTTATCTTTGCCATGATTGGCATTATGATTGTATCCATGGGCATCGGCGCATTTGCCGCACGAATTTTTAAATCCTGTTTTAATACTTTTGCCTGGCTAGAAGTTACTATCGCATTGATTGGTGCCAGTTCGGTTTTATTCTTAGCGGCAACAACGGCACTGGCTAATTTATTTCCGCAGATCCTCATGCAAACCTTTTCCTTGCCCCCCGACCTGATCCCGCGTGGCGGCATGATTATATGGGCTAATGATATCGCCTCGGTCATGCCCTATGTAGCCGGTTTTATTTTAGGCTTTTTAATCGGCATGGAAATCCCGCTAATCGCCAATATCCGTGAAGAGATTTATGGCGAACATGTCAAGCATAATACCGGCTCTATCTATGGTGTGGATTATATCGGCGCAGGCATTGGTGCCGCTGTCTGGGTGCTGTTTATGTTGCGTCTGCCACCCACGACTGCCGCAGTAATAACCGCCAGCGTTAACTTGTTTGTCGGTCTGGTATTTTTTATGGTCTATCGAAAGCGCATCCGTTTCGGCATACCGTTGGTATCAGTACATATTCTGGTTGGTGTCATTATTGCGGTCATAGCCATAAATGGCACTCATTGGGATAATGCCATGGAAGATCTGCTTTATAAAGACAAGGTTATTTTCAGTTATAACTCAAAATACCAGCACGTTACCATTACCGAACGAATTATGGATCCGGCCAAGCCGAAGATCATATCGATGTTCATTAATGGTCGCTCGCAATTCGCCAGTAATGATGAAAAAATATATCATTCCATGTTGGTCGCACCCGTCATGAATGCCTCCGCCCGGCATAACAACATATTGATTATTGGTGGCGGCGACGGACTCGCCTTGCGTGAAGTATTACGCTGGAAGCCGAAATCGGTCGATCTTATCGATATCGATAAAACGATTGTCGATTTTTTTACCCACCCTTATTTTAAAAATGGTAAGCAGATCAATAAAGCTCTACTGGCATTAAACCAGCATTCCTTTAGTAATCCGCATGTCCACACACACTTTGGTGATGCCTTTATAAAGGTGGATAAACTCATACGCGAGGGACGCCTGTACGATAGCATTATCGTAGACTTGCCCGATCCCAGCCATCCAAATTTGAATAAATTATATTCCGCCCGCTTTTATGCCAAGCTTAAAACGCTATTGGCGGGCGATGGTGCGCTTGTGGTGCAATCCACTTCGCCCTATCATGCAAAAAACACCTTTTTATGCATCGGTAAAACCGTTAAATACGCGGGTTTCATGCATGTTGAACAATATCATCATAACGTTCCCAGCTTTGGCGAATGGGGCTGGACCATTGCCACCAAAAACGGCCTCTCCGCCCGCGCCAGGATCGCGCAAAGAGAGAAGCTGGGAGTAGACGACGGCTGGGCAAGCAAAGGTGTAATCCTGGCCGCATTTGAATTTAATAAACATTATTTTGACCACCTTGACGCCATAAAAGTCGACAGAATCAACAATCAGGCCGCTTATGAGTACCACCTGGCCGACTGGGAAAAGCAACAGGGTATTTATGTAATTGGAAAATAGTTGACATAATATGTCACGAGGACATATTATGTCATTGTGCTGAATATTTGGAGGATATATGAGCAACAAAAAACTGGAACAATTGATGACTGATTTAGCTGACAATCAAATATCAGACGGCGCAAATCTTTCGATTGAAATGTTTGATGGCGAAAATGCAGTAGCCTGCATAACGGTAGAAGACCGTCATGAATTTCCCATCTATATGACTGTCGATGAAGGACAAATATTGTGTATAACGTATTTATTTGGTGAGGATCAGGTTCCTCAGGATAAACGTGCACAACTGGCCGAAGGCATGTTGCTGATGAATGTTTCAATCCCCTTGTCAGCCTTTTCAAAAATCGGTAATCAATACATTATGTTTGGCGCTCTGTCGCCGGAATCCAGCATTGACGAAATATTAAATGAAATTGAGACTTTGAATGACAATGTACTGGAAGCAGTTGATGCCTTGAAAGACTATCTTAAGGAGGCGGTATAAGCCATGAGTATTTTTAGAAAATTAGTTACAGCCGTACGCGGTGGTGCCACAGAAGTAGGCGAAGCCATTATTGACACCCAGGCCATTCGCATCCTGGAACAGGAATTACGCGATGCCAAAAAAGCGCTGAATGACGCAAAAACCAATCTGACCGCTATTATGGCTGAAAAGATGGGTATTAGCCGAAAGATCAAGGATCTGTCTGACAATATCAAGGAGCATGAGGGTTATGCCATGCAGGCACTGGATAAAGGTGATGAAGGCCTGGCCAGTGATATCGCCGACAAAATTGCTGAATTCGAATCTGAATTAAACATTCAGCAAGGCATCCTCGATGGCTATGAAACCAAGGTAACCAGCCTGAAGAAAATGATTCGCCAGAGCGAGCGAAATATTCAGGCGATGGATCGTGAAATCTCAGTGGTTAAAACCACCGCGAAAGTTCAAAAGGCAAACGATCTGGCAGCAGCCAAATTTTCAGGCTCAAACTCGGCTCTTCGCAGTGCTACAGATTCACTTGAACGTATCAAGGCACGTCAGCAAAAGCGTGAGGATCAGGCAGCCGCCGCACTGGAACTGGAATCTGAAAATAAAGGCGATGATCTTCAGGCGCGTTTAAAAAATGCAGGCATCATCGATTCGGCACGTTCAGGTGCCTCAATCCTTGAACGCTTGAAAAAACAGAAACAAAAGAGCTGATGGGGCTCTTTAAGTCAATGTTTGGCGGTGGCGATTCACCACCGCCTCTGATAAAAATCGAATCCCCCAGGGATTTAAAACCGGGGGATATGCTGAAAATGGAATTTTCTGATCAAACGCTGATATCAGGACAAACGTTAAAAGTCGATGACCAGTTATTTTATGACCTCAACGCGAATGAAAATTGTAAAATCGTATCTATCATGCAAGGCGCGGATCAACGCATCCTGCTATCCACCAGCACGATAAACCCGGAACGCCCGCTTGAACTGGCGATTGCAGTGTTACCCGAAACGGTATTCAGGATCTTCAAACACAAAAAATTTGTCGCTATTTTTGAAGAGCCTGATAACACCGATCATCGAATAAAACGAAAAATATCGGTTGATGCATTAAACGAACTGCAAGGTTTTGTCGGTGACTCCTATTTCCAGGAACGTACCAATGAAGCCTATTACAGTAAAAAAGATTGTCGCAATAAAACCATCATCGAGTCTGACTGGACAGCCTTTGATTATAAATTAATGGTATCCGATGACCGGCAGCATGCCGTGCGTATCGAGGTTTTTGATGGCGGTCGAACCGATGTTTATTTGATCGCCTATTTAGCATCCAATAAAATAGAAGAGTACTGGCCCGCATAGCATGTCCGCAAAGAAAAAAGTTCCCCACTCCTGGACAAAATCAGACGACAGCATCCGCGCCGTTCAGGTGATATTCGAGTTAGAACAGGCACAATCCAGAACTTTACGCATTAAAGCCATTGAAAATGATTTAAGTCCATCAGATTATATCCGTGACATCATTGGTCTGCCTCGAAAAAAACCCATTCGCCCACGTCTAAGCATCAGCTTATCGGAAGATGATTATAAAGCTTTAGCCAACCGCTACCGGCTGAATCCAGATGACAAAAACAAAATCCGGGAACGCATCAAAAATGAGCTCATAAAAATCACAAAAAACTGAACCTGAGACTATGGCGCAGAAGCGTCATCTGTTAGGCTAAGTTACCAGGCATTGACGACAATTAGCCAGAGACCACAACATACGCGGCAACGGCGATATAAAAGTCCGGGTATTGCAGGAAGAACAATGAAAATAACAAACCCTAAAACTTTTAATCATCTAATCTGGCTATGGATACTCAGCGCATTATTTTTGTCTGCCTGCGGCAATCGTTTTGAAGAACAATTACGCAAAAATGATAAGGTTGTTCAAACCAACCTGGAATATTTAAAAAATCAGTTGGATACCGGACAACTGAGCAATGCCTTACTCATCGGAAAATATGCCAATGCCCTGATCAGGCAGAAGCCTGATTACAGCAATATTGCAAATCTGTTGAAAAAGGAATCAAGCTCAGAGGGCAAGGCATACACAGCACTAAGCAAACGCCTTGCTGCCATTACGCTTTCCCCTACCAGTACCGAACAGGCCTCATCCGAGTTGCAGGAATTACGCTTAATCAATTCTGCTGCCGATGTGTTTGAATTCAATAACAGCCTGGCTGATGTAGTCAATACGCTGGCCTCATTATCCGATGGAAAACTGCCCTTAATCAATGTTCCTGCATCGCAAAAAGCCTCTGCGCAACAGGCCAATGCCCTGATCGGAAATCCTTCCTACGGTACCTGGCGTCAGGATAATAGCGGCCGCTCATTCTGGGAATGGTATGGCATGTATTCCCTGTTTAACAATGTCTTTGGCCGGCATACCTATTATAATTCATGGTCGTCACGCCCTCACTATAGCTATTATAATAATTATGGCCGCAGTCGTTGGGGCTCTAATACCGATATTAACCGGAATCATAATTTAAGCCGACGTTACCCCAGCCGATATAATAAACCCAGTGCCGCATCCAGGACACGTTATGCTACCACTTCCCGTCGTTCATCCAGTTTTGCCCGCTCCCGCTCAAGAAGTTTCCGCTATGGCGCGTATGGCTCCAGCAGTCGAAGTTCATCGTTCAGCAGTTTCCGTGGCTTTCGCGGTGGTAAATAAGGACATATAAAATGTTTACAGATTTTATTAATGTTGATACGAACCTGGCACTTTATTACCTGGTGGATTTTCTGATTGCCCTGGCGCTCCTGACCGGCATACGGTTTCTTTCCGGCCTGGTGGGCAATGTCTCAGCCACGCATGAACTGTCAAGCAAAGACAACAACGCCTTCGGCGTTTCCCTGGCTGGCGCTATGATTGCAGTCAGCATAATGCTAACCGGTGTCATCTCGGGTGATGCCGGTTATAGTCTGGCCAATGAAGCACTCACGGTTATTTTATTCGGCATTATCGGTATTGTATTAATGTGGCTGACACGCATAGCCTTTGATCGACTGTCGTTCCCGGGCTTGTCGATTCATGAACGAATTATGAAAGGCAACATGGCCGCTGGCATTATTGATGCCTGCAATATGATCGCCACCGCGATTATTATCCGGGGGGCCATGTCCTGGGTAGATGGCAATATAACGATGGCTCTTATAGCGGTTGTCGTCAGTTTTATTGCCTCGCAAATCATTATGGCCCTGGCCACGTTATACCGGGTAAAAATATTCGAACGACGACATAAGGGACGCCGATTGCACGTCGCAATTGAAGACGACAATATCGCTCTGGCACTTCGTTTTAGCGCTTATCGAATCGGTATTGCCATTGCTGTAAGCGCTGCTTTCACTGCTGTAAAATATGATGCCGATGCTTTTATCAATGTCTTTATAGTATGGTTTACTATCGCACTGGCTTTATTTATCTTGCTGACCCTGATCGCCATTATCATACGTCTTGGTGTATTACATCGGGTAAATATTGCTGAAGAGGTAGGTGAACAGGCCAATATTGCTGTGGGCGCTATCGAGGGCAGTATTTATATTGTGGTTGGTTTACTGATAGCGGGTCTGATTAGCGCATAACCCATCTCGTCCCCGGATTCATAAAACGCCTGCTTGTTGGGCTTCGCCATAAAGATCATGGCTCAGCAGCAACCTGTAGATGATATTCCTGCACTATGATTATACTGAGCATGCTGCTGAATTGTGACCTTTAAGAAAGATACGCCTGTAAGCGGCTGACACCTTCTTCAAGACGCGCCAGCGATGTCGTGTAAGAAAACCGCAGAAATTTCTGTGGCTGATTCTCACCAAAATCCCGTCCCGGTGTTACTGCAACCCCGGCTTCATGCAACAGGGTTTGCGCAAAGCTGAAACTATCGTTGCTAAATTTCTCACAGTTGGCGTACAGATAAAAAGCCCCCTGTGGCGTTAGCGGCAGTTCAAATCCCAACCTGCGCAGTGCCCCCAGCAAGTAATCGCGGCGTTGCTGAAATTGCTGGCGGCGCTGTTCCAGAATCGCTAAATTATCATGCTCAAAAGCAGCCAGCGCCGCATATTGTGCCGGGGTAGGGGCGGCAAGAAAAAGATTCTGCGACAACTTTTCAATATTCCTGATCGCATTTTCGGGCGCGACTAACCAGCCCAGACGCCAGCCAGTCATACCAAAATATTTTGAGAAACTATTGATGACAATGATCTGCTCACCGAATGAAAGTGCGGTTGCCGGTTCGCCATCATAGACCAGACCATGATAGATCTCATCGACTATCAGGTGGCCGTTTTTCCGCGCTACTATTTGGCCAATCCCGGCCAGTTCCTGTTCATTAATCAGGCTGCCGGTGGGATTCGAAGGTGAGGCCAGCATCAGGGCGCGAGTCGCTACGTTCCAATGCTGTTCAACCAGGGCGGCGGTCAGTTGATAGCCGCTGCTCGCATCGACATTAATCATCTGCGGCACACCCCCGAGGAAGCGCACAAAGTTACGGTTACAGGGATAGCCGGGATCTGCCAGCATGATCTGCTGGCCCGTATCCAGCAATAGTCCCAGTGCCAGCAACAGCGCACCCGAAGCGCCCGGCGTGATCACGATGCGCTGCGCCGAAACGCTCAGCCCGTAACGCTGCTGATAAAAGGCCGCGATGCGCTCACGCAACAGGGGCAGGCCCAGAGCCGGGGTATAATGCATATCCCCTTTTTCAATCGCACGAATAGCCGCGCGCGTCACGGGCTCGGGTGTCGGGAAATCCGGCTCGCCGATTTCCATATGCACAATGTCCTTTCCTGCCGTCTCCAGCGCCCGTGCCTGCGCCTGCAACTGCATAACATGGAAAGGCTGGATCTCCTCGATCCGTCGAGAATAGCGGCCTTGGAACTCGTCGCTCATAGCGGTACGAGACAGTTATCCGCCAGGCGTTCTACCAATTCCAGATCCAGGCAACTAGCGCCCGCCACAAGATCCTGCCCGCCCTGCAGAACCGTAAAGGGTTGATCAGGCTCTCCCATATTATCCAGCACCAGGATGGCCCTGGAAAAATTATGCTCACGGGTATAATCATTAACCGTAACAATAGTTCGCAGATTCGCCGCGACAGACGATTTAATGCCGTTTTCCGAGTCTTCGAAGGCAATACACTGCTCCGCCCTCAAGCCCATTTTTTCCATCGCCCAAAGATAGATATCAGCAGCCGGCTTCTTCGCCGGCACCACGTCACCAGCAGCAATCACCTCAAACCAGCTCTCTGAACCCACGCCCAATGTGTGCGTCAGCAATGCCTGGACATTGGCTGGCGTGGTGGTGGTCGCAATGCCCATACGCAGACCCTTCTCCCGCGCTTGTCTCAGCAGCCGCTCTACTCCGAGGCGTAGAGGAATTCCGCCCTCGGCCAGCAAGACGGTGTAATGCGCCGTCTTGGAACGGTGCAATGCGGCAATAAAAGCATCCATATCAGCCGGGGGCGTAAACTGGGTATTCACGTTCTCCAGATAGTATTTTATCCGCTCCTTGCCGCCGGTTACCGCCAACAGCTGGCCATAAAGCTCAACAGACCAGTCCCAGCCCAGCCTAGCCTCCTGAAAGGCCAGATTAAAGGCCACCCTGTGGCCATCCCGCTCGGTATCTGCAAGAGTACCGTCCACATCAAATAATAATGCCTGTAGTGTTTCCTGCATGTCGGTATAACCTTATCTTCTGAAACTGAATGTACAAATATTAATCGTTGCATAAGTATTCGTATCATAACCCCCTCGCCCTCGGGGAGACGCCTGGGGTGAGGGAATAAAATACAGGCAAATACTTAGGCAATGACTGATGTCTTGCTGACAACAATAACAACAACGCTACTTTACCGTAGACAGTTTCCAAAAATCGAGTTATTTATAGGTATCAGGATCAGACCTACCTGGCATTTACCCGGATGCCGGTTGGTTAAAAATAGAACACATAAGCAACGGGATATATACATGACAATATCAATGCCTTAGCGGTAAAAATGTTATTTTGTGCTAATATTTGAGATTGTTCCTCATTCATTTATTGCGCTATTTTGAATATTCTGGTATTTAATCGCGTTCATTTTGAATTCCGGTATCGGTAGGAGACAGTTAAAGATGCCCGCAAAGAAAACGACTACGGTAAAGAAAAAAACCGTTGCCAAGAAAAAAACGGCAGTCAGCAAGAAAAAGCCCGCTGCGAAAAAAACAGCTGCTAAGAAAGTGACTGCAAAAAAGATCACCCCTTCAAAAGAGACTAGTAAAATATCGAACAGTAAAAAAACCATGACAAAAAAGGCCGCAGCCAGCCCGAAAAAGACAGCAACAAGCTCTAATCCAAAATCCTTTGAGCCCTACAAGATAGTCAAAGGTGAGGAATACATGAATGACGCACATGTTGTTCATTTCAACCAGCTTTTACTGAACTGGAAGCACGAATTGATGGAAGAAGTGGATCGCACGGTACATCATATGCAGGATGAAGCCGCCAACTTCCCTGATCCTAATGATCGCGCCACCCAGGAGTCCGAATTCACCATTGAGCTACGCACGCGTGACCGTGAACGCAAGCTGATCAAGAAAATTGATGAAGCACTGGATCACCTGGAATCCGGCGATTATGGCTATTGCGAGCAATGTGGTATGGAAATCGGCATTCGCCGTCTTGAGGCACGTCCAACCGCAACCCTGTGTATCGACTGCAAGAGTCTGGACGAAATTCGCGAACGCCAGCGAGGCTGATCTGCGCTCACCCGATAAGGCCTGGTTGCAAGGTTTAGGCAAAAACCTTGCAACCAGGCACTGAGTCGGGCAGGCGTCAGGAACGTCCATTACACGGCGTCCCCGGCATATATCCCTGTGTGCCCTTTTCTCTGCACCAAGCTTCAGACTTACTCACTCTCGTCTGAGGTATCCCACAAAATAATGTCTAAAATTAAACAGATCAAAGAAATATCCGCGAATAAACGCCAATATTTTTACTGGTTTCCCTCTCCCTAGGGAAGAGGCTTGGGGCGAGGGTATAAAATACACGCAACGATTAATACTACGACTATGCGTTACGGGTTTACCCTGTCAGACAAGGACTACAAAATTTTCAGCAAACGCCTACAGACACCCCAGGTGTATTTTTATAGGATAGCCAACACAGGGATGAGAGAAGGTTTGACAAGGATGTCTCCATTGCTGGAAAACCGCCGGTGTTATCCGGCGGTTTTTTTATTTCCTCACCTGCAAATCAGATCTTCACTGGCCTCTGACTATTAACTACTGGTATCCTTACGTGTTTTTATTCATATCAATACCGATATCAGACCACTGGCCTCCTGCATGACAGCTAACTCAACTCTCCCCACCGGCAAAGGGCTGGAAATTCGCAATTTAAGCTGCTCCCGTGAAGATCGCACCCTGTTTTCCGGACTAAATTTTCACCTCGAACCCGGTCACGCCATCCAGATAGAAGGCCCCAATGGCAGCGGCAAGACAACCCTGTTACGCATGCTTTGTGGCTTGCGCCTGACAGATGAGGGCGAAATCTACTGGGATGGCTTTGATATCAATGAAGAACGAGCCCGATTTCTAGGCAATCTAAACTATATCGGCCATGCTCACGGGGTGAAGGGCGAATTGACACCGCTGGAAAATCTACGCGTTTCTCAGGCCATGGCAGCCCGAAACAATAACCTGCCACTGGATGATGCGCTGGAAAAAGTCGGCCTGCTTGGCTTTGAGGACGTGCCCTCGCGAACGCTTTCTGCCGGCCAACGCCGCCGCGTTGCGCTAGCCCGGTTATTAATCAACCCTGCACCACTCTGGATTCTGGATGAACCCTTTACGGCTATTGATATCCAGGGTCAAAAGCAAATCGAGACTATGATTACCCAACATGTCCTTGATGGTGGTATGGCCATCCTCACATCCCATCACACCTTAGACCTGTCAGAAGACCATCTATCAAGAGTCACTCTCGCCACATGACAAACTCTTCACTATTCAAAGCCTTTACCGCAATTATCAAACGCGACCTGACGCTGGCACTACGCACTCGCTCAGAAATCGCTAACCCATTGATATTTTTTGTTATTATTGTCAGCCTGTTTCCCTTGGCTGTAAGCCCGGAGTCTGGACTTCTGAAAACCATGGCCCCGGGGGTGATCTGGGTTGCCGCCTTGCTCTCAACCATGTTGTCGCTGGACAGCATTTTCCGTTCGGATTTCGAAGATGGCTCGCTAGAGCAAATGTTACTGAGTCCACATCCCATGCCGGTTCTTGTATTGGGCAAAATTATCGCCCATTGGCTGGCTAGCGGCCTACCGCTGATTCTTCTCGCACCATTACTGGGCGTACTGCTATTTTTACCCTTTCACGCCATGCCAGCATTGCTGGAAACACTCGCCCTGGGAACGCCTGTTCTCAGCCTGGTGGGGTCGATCGGTGTCGCCCTGACCGTAGGGCTGCGACGCGGAGGCGTTTTGCTTTCCTTGCTGGTTCTGCCTCTGTATATTCCGGTGCTGATTTTTGCCAGTAACGCTATTGCAACGGCAGCAGCCGATATGAGCATCAAGGGACAATTGTATTTTCTGGCCGCCATGTTCGCCCTGGCTCTGACTCTGGCCCCCCTGGCCACGGCGGCGGCATTACGCATCAGCCTGCGATAAATACCGATTTATTATACATATTCGCATCAAAGCCCCCCCCTCCCTTAGAGATAAGCCTGGGGATAAAATACATGCAAATATTTATGCAATGATTAATATATTGTAATGTTCCTTCTTTAGCGCAAGAAATAGACCCCAACGCATGATAGAATGTCATCACCGCTTAACTTTAAGTCTTTAAGGGGAGTTGTTTGTCCATAAGCTTACCCTCAAGCGAAAAACAGCCTATCTGGAACCTTATATAATATGTGGTCATTTTTTCATAGACTCGCCTCCCCCAAACATTTTTACCGGTTTGCCGATCGTCTCATTCCCTGGCTCGGGTGGGGCACTCTTATCACATTTATTATCGGCCTTTACCTGGGACTGTTCGTCGCCCCTACCGATTACCAGCAGGGTGAAAGCTACCGCATCATATATATCCATGTCCCCTCCGCCTGGATGTCTATGTTTGTCTATGTGGTCATGGCGATCTCGGGCGGCATCGGTCTCATCTGGAAAATGAAAATGGCGGATATCATCGCCTCCAGTGCGGCCCCGTTAGGCGCAGCCTTCACCATTCTCGCTCTGGTCACCGGCTCACTCTGGGGTAAACCCATGTGGGGCACCTGGTGGATCTGGGACGCACGCCTGACCTCGGAACTTATTTTACTGTTTCTCTATCTGGGCTTTATTGCCCTGCAGTCGGCCATCGAGGACAGGCGTACAGCCGCCAGCGCCTGCGCCATACTGGCGCTGGTCGGCCTGGTCAATATTCCCATCATTCACTATTCGGTAGAATGGTGGAATACGCTGCATCAAGGCCCAACGGTAACCCGCTTCGGCAAAGCGTCTATGGCTACCAGCATGCTGATTCCCCTGTTAACCATGTTCCTGGCCTTTAAACTCTATTTCGGCACCACCTTGCTGATGCGTGCACGAGTTGAGATTCTGGAGCGTGAACGCGATACTACCTGGATGAAAGATATGATAGCGGGATCTGATAAATGAAAGAATTTTTACACATGGGCGGCTATGCCATGTATGTATGGCCATCTTATGGGCTAGCACTGGTTGTTCTGCTGTGGAACATCATCGTGCCCATGCGACGCACAAAACAGCACATCGCCAGCATCAAACGCCGTATGCGGCGCGCACGAAACGAAAAATAACGGAAATAACATTAAACTTTTTCGCTATTCAACTGACAAAACCCTAACTATTTTGAAGTTACCTCCAAGAACGAGATCTGATCATGCGACTCATCCCCAAACATCCCAAACGCCGTAAACGCCTGGCGCTGATAGTCCTGATGATCGTAGGCATCAGTACGGCTGTGGCACTGGCCGCGATCGCTCTCAAACAGAATATCAACCTGTTCTACAGCCCTAGCCAGATCCTTGCCGGGGATGCCCCTCAAAACCGTACCTTCCGCATCGGTGGTATCGTTGAAAAGGGCTCGCTCAAACGTAACAAAAACAATCTTGAAATCCATTTTTCGGTGAGCGACACCGTTAAAAAGGTACCCGTCATCTATACCGGTATTCTGCCCGATTTATTCCGTGAAGGTCAGGGTGTCGTGGCCGATGGCAAGCTGCGTGCTGATGGCGTTTTTGTTGCCAGTACCGTACTCGCCAAACACGATGAAAAATACATGCCGCCTGAAGCCGCTCAGGCAATCAGCGATGCCGAGAAATTAAAATTACAGTCTACAATGACCGGAAACTAGCCACATGATCCCTGAGCTTGGCCACTTTGCCCTGATACTCGCCTTTTGTCTTGCCATAGTACAAGCTACCATTCCCCTGTTTGGCGCAAGCCTGGGTAAACCCGGCTGGATGGCGGTAGCACGGCGTGCCGCCTGGGGACAATTCTTCTTTACGTCTCTTGCCTTCATCATTTTGCTGAATGCTTTAATTAATAACGATTTCAGTCTGGTCTATGTGGCCTCAAACTCCAACTCGGATCTGCCCCTGCTCTATCGGATTGCCGCACTCTGGGGGGCGCATGAAGGCTCCCTGTTGCTCTGGACCCTGCTATTGTCACTCTGGACAGTAGCCGTAGCCAGCTTCAGCAAAAGCCTGCCGCAAGACACCGTCGCCCGCGTCATTGCTGTCATGGGCCTGATCAGCATCGGCTTCCTGCTGTTTATGCTACTAACATCCAACCCTTTTAACCGCGTTCCGATAGAAGCTATTCCCGCCAATGGTCGTGATCTCAATCCCATGCTTCAGGATCCGGGACTAATCGTACACCCGCCCATGCTCTATATGGGTTACGTGGGCTTCTCTGTTGCCTTTGCCTTTGCTATTGCCGCCCTTATAGGTGGCCGTCTTGATGCCACATGGGCACGCTGGTCCCGGCCCTGGACAGCTATTGCCTGGGTTTTTCTCACTATTGGTATCACTCTTGGAAGCTGGTGGGCCTACTATGAACTGGGCTGGGGAGGCTGGTGGTTCTGGGATCCGGTCGAAAATGCATCCTTCATGCCCTGGCTGGTCGGCACGGCTCTGCTGCACTCACTGGCTGTTACCGAGAAACGCAGCAGTTTCAAAAACTGGACCGTATTACTCGCCATTTTCGCTTTCTCCCTGAGTCTTCTTGGCACATTCCTGGTGCGTTCCGGAGTGCTGACCTCGGTGCACTCCTTTGCCACTGATCCGGCACGCGGTGTGTTTATCCTGATTTTCCTCGCGATCGTAGTGGGTGGTTCTCTGACACTCTATGCCTGGCGAGCACCCAAAGTTAAGAGCCTGGGTGGTTTCCAGTTACTCTCCCGTGAAATGCTGCTACTCAGCAACAACGTACTACTGGTCGTTGGCATGTCGGCTGTTTTGCTTGGCACCATCTATCCCCTGATTCTTGAAGCATTACATATGGGCAAGATCTCGGTTGGGCCACCTTATTTTAGTCGCGTTTTCGTCCCCATCATGCTGGTATTGCTGGTACTAATGGGAATTGGTCCTCACACCCGTTGGAAAAAAGATAATCCTGGCCGTCTGTTTAAACGTCTGGGCGGATTAGCGCTGGCCAGCATTGTACTCAGCCTGATCTTTGCCTATGTGCTTTATAACAAGATTTCTTTGGGGGTCACTATCAGTATCAGTCTGGCCTTCTGGATCGTGTTATCCCTCATCAGCGACTTTAAAAACAGGCTGAAAAATAAATCCGGTTTTATCTCGGGACTGAAAAGTCTGCCGCGTGAATTTTACAGCATGAGCTTTGGCCACCTGGGCATTGCCATATTTGTCATTGGCGTTACCCTGACCAGCGCTTACAGCATCAAGCATGATGTTCGCCTGGCTCCGGGGGAAAACATCAAGATAGCGGGAATGACCTTCCACTTCATCAGCATTGAACAGGACGAAGGGCCCAACTACAGAACACACACCGGGAATATTCGCGTCAGCCGCAATGGTCATGTCATAGCGGTATTGCACCCGCAGAAACGCTTCTACTTTGTTCAACGGCGAACCATGACCGAAGCCGCTATCAACGCCGGTCTGTTCCGTGACATTTACGTCTCTCTCGGAGAGCCCCTGCCAGACAGCAATGCCTGGGCAGTACGAATTTATTATAAGCCTTTTATTCGCTGGGTCTGGTTTGGTGCGCTGGTGATGGCCTTTGGCGGCCTGCTTTCAGCCACTGACAAACGTTATCGTCTGCCCATCAAAAAATTGAAAGCCAGGATTGCTAACAAATAGAAACAGGCAACGGAAAATAATCAGCTTTGATTATTTTCCGTTTGACCTATATCTGCCGAAAGGCCAGAAAATTATACCTATTGGGCTGAATAACAGTGATAAAACCCAACAGAACCACCGAGATCGCAAAACATTGAAGCACCCCGTGCTACCGTGTTGCATTTGAGTATTTTAATCCAGGAATAACCATGGCACGTTTTTTAATACCTTTAGCCCTCTTTATTGCCCTTGCCGTTTTTCTCGGCATTGGTTTAACAAAAGATCCCCGGCTACTTCCATCACCACTGATTAACAAACGCGCCCCCGATTTTAATCTGCCCCGGCTTTTCCAGCCCAAACAAAAAATCTCGCAAAAAGAGTTTATCGGCAAGGTTTCCATCCTTAACGTCTGGGCCAGCTGGTGTGGCGCTTGCAGAGAGGAGCATCCCTTCATGGTGAAACTGGCGAAAAAACATGAAGTGACCATCTATGGCCTGAACTATAAAGATAACCGGAAAGATGCCCAACGCTGGCTGGCTTACTATGGCGGTAATCCCTATACTGCGATTGCCTTTGATCAAAGCGGTCGTACAGGCATAGACTGGGGTGTATATGGTGTACCGGAAACCTTTATAATCGATAAAAAAGGACGCATACGCTACAAACAGGTTGGCCCTCTGTATCCAGAGATATGGCAGAAAAAACTCCTTCCTATCATCAAGAAATTACAGGCCGAACAATGAAACCATCTATGCTATCCAGGCGCCTGCTAAGCGGCATCTTACTGCTTGTTTTTGTATTCTCGGCACAGGCTGCCATTGTCGCTTTCAAATTTACCGATCCCGCCAAGGAAGCCCGTTTCCAGAAGTTTGGTAACGAACTGCGCTGCCTGGTCTGTCAAAATGAGTCGCTGGCTGATTCCAATGCCCAACTGGCACTGGACCTACGCCGTGTGCTCTACAAAATGATACAGAACAATGCTACGGATAAACAAATTATTACATTCATGGTTAAGCGTTATGGTGACTTTATCCTCTACAAACCTCCCGTCGAGCCTAGCACCTGGCTACTCTGGTTTGGCCCCTTTATTTTGGTCGCATTTGGACTTTTCATTCTGATACGTATTGTTCGCAATATCCGAAAACGGCCGGATGCCGAACTCACCGAAGAAGAACAGAAACAACTGGATTCACTCCTTAAAAATGAGAACGAGGAACCCCGGGCATGATTACCTTTATTATTCTCATTTCCTGCATGATCGCCGTGGCACTATTTTTTGTATTGCCGCCATTGCTTGGCCGTTACAAGGTATCACAAACCCAGCATGACGAACTCAACCTGGCCATCTATCAACAACGGCTGAAGGAACTCGAAGAAGAAGACGAGAATGATCTTTCAGCCGAGCAAAAGAACAGCATGCGTCAGGAACTAAAAAAGAACCTGTTGCAAGATACGGAAGAAAAGGACAATAACGAAGATAGCAATGCTCCAAAACAGCGTTCTCTCCTTCTTGCCGCCTTTGTCGGTATTGCGATTCCACTACTGGCCCTCGCAATTTATAGCGTAATTGGGCCTGCCGAATTGCCAGAAATACTCGCTGGCGAAGCCACTGTTCCCACTCAAGCCCAGGCTTCACAAAACAACAAACAGATTCCTGATATCGCCACAATGGTAGCGAAGCTGGAACAACACATGAAAAAAGATCCGGAAAATGCCAAAGGCTGGCTAATGCTGGGTCGCAGTTACATGTATATGCAACGCTTTAATGATGCCAGCAAAGCATACAAAAAATCGCTATTGCTGAATAAGAATAATCCACAGACATTGACGGATTATGCTGAAGCTCTCGGCATGGCGCATCAGGGCGATATGGAAGGTGAACCCACAGAATATGTACTCAAGGCCCTGAAGCTTGACCCAAAACTTCCCAAAGCTTTATGGCTGGCCGGTACTGCAAAAATGCAGGCCCATGATTACCAAGGCGCGATTGACTACTGGCAACGCCTGATAACAAATTATGAGCCTGGCAGCAAGGGAGCGCTAGAATTACAGAACCGCATCAACCTGGCAGCGAAAGCAATGCGCAACAGCGGCAAACAGCCAAAACTAAAGAAAACCACCACAAAAATTGAAAATAAAACGACCATTACAGTCGAAGTGAAACTTGATCCCGCACTCGCCAGCAAAACCAACCCAAACGAGACCATCTTCGTATACGCCAAAGCCGTTGGTGGCCCGCCCATGCCCCTGGCCATCGTCAGAAAGCAAGTAAAGAATTTACCACTCAAAGTCATACTGGATGATTCCATGGCAATGACACCCCGCGCACGCATATCCAGCTTTAAACGAGTATACGTAGGTGCCCGCATATCCAAATCCGGCAACGCCACACCCAGCGTCGGCGATCTGCAAGGTCGTAGCGCCATTCTCACCACAGGCGGAAAAGAAAGCGCCAAGATCCTGATTGAACAAGAACTTGACTAAATTAAAGGTTCTTCGTAGAACTGTGTAGAAAACCCGCTAGAATTGAATATTTTCCGATTTAGCCAAACAGGATCAGTTTTATGGAATTAGAAGAACATTACGGTCAA
>VAOX01014259.1_pt1 | contig 68690 bp, 54 predicted proteins | sample 3393891 | NCBI WGS metagenome assembly VAOX01 (sample SAMN08290429, study PRJNA428436) | hydrothermal vent metagenome | isolation source: Deep-sea hydrothermal vent chimney | place: Indian Ocean: Southwest Indian Ridge | depth 2822 m m
AAAGGCACGTCGATTACTTTTTAAAACCATTGATGAACGAAGAGTTAACCAAGCATGATGACTCTATCGTTCAGGCTCATTTCATTATTGGAAAATACTTTACCCTGACCCCATTGATCGAGGATTTTGACGGGGCAGATCAGGAAACGGTAATCAGTTTGATCGATGCCATGATCGCCAAACAACAGATGCAAACTACCCTTGTATCATTGGACGATCAGACCGCGGCCAGCGGCTAACCATTTTGGAGAACAACCATGCAAGCAGCGAAACAGGAAGCACTCAACACCATCGGCCAACTGCCGGAAGACACCGACATGGATGAGATCATGTACCGGCTCTATGTACTGGATAAGATCAGGAAGGGACAGGAAGCGGTAGAACAGGGCAAAACCATTACCAGCGAGGAACTCAAGCGGGAAATCGATTCATGGTGATCTGGTCAGAACCAGCCAAGGCCGATTTACGTTCCATCCATGATTTTATTGCCCACGACTCCCAGCACTACGCCAAGAAGGCCACTCAGGATATCCGGGAGAAAACGGATGTGCTGGACGAATTACCGAAGGTTGGGAAAAAAGTACCGGAACTGAATGATGAAGCCATCAGGGAGCTGTCACTTTACTCTTACCGGATTATTTATGAGATCAAGGACCCGGGTGCTTTTGTGCTGGCCGTGGTGCATAGGCGGCGGGATTTGAAGGCGGGGGATATTGAGCGGTAGCCTATTCAACATAGTCCTCAAATTCCCATCGGCCCAATCGAGAAACTCTTGCAGCCACTTCTTTCCAATCATCGCCAGAACAGTGCATTAAATATTTATCAATCGTTCGGATAATATTTTCATAATTGTACTCACGCACAATAAAATAGTGGCGACCAATAACAATTTCATCTAATCCGTATGTTTTTTCAATCCACTTTGGCGTGCATACCTCAATATCAAATGATTCTTCCCAGTCCTCTCCTTTAGGACCAATCATTGCCTGCAACAAAAAAGCAAAACATTCTGGCTCTTCAGGTTGATAGCTAGAAAGATTGTCTATGTCCGGGCTATGAACTCGCTTTAGTTCCGCATCCATGGCTCTAATCTGTAATATCTAGATGGCCATTGGATTGCCATCCTTTTGTTTTTTGCCCTGGGAATTTCTGCTCAAAGTTAGCTTGAGTCTTGCCCAATCTACCTTTATAGCTAGGCGGACGATATTGCCTTAACCCATCTTTCCCGACCAAGGTTTTTCCATCACTAGCAACCTTGTAACCATCACCAACCCACGCCTTACCAAGCTTATCTGCTTCTGCCCTGGAACCAGAACCTAAACCAAAATTTCCTTTGCCTTTGGCTGCATCACGCAGGATTCCTATTTCTTTCCCTGCACTCTTTGTAACAACACTCCCCCCATACATCCTGGGCGTAAATACATTCCCCTTTTCAGCATCTGCTTCGACCATGTTCCAAACGGCCTTCCTCTCCCTCTTGTTCTCCGCAATCAAATCCCGGGCCTCACCCTTCACGCTTGGCAGGTAGGGGAGCTCCGCAGCAGCCTTCGCCACATCTTCCGCTTCCTTCAGCCTGGTTATGGCCGCCACAGGCATGGCTATCTCTCCGATAATGGCCGTGAGCGACCTCAGTGCCGAAGGATCCAGTTCCGCTATCCTGTCAGGGTACGCTTTCAGACTCTTCACAACAGATGCGGCGATGACTTTCCTATTTCTAACCAAATCATCTATTTTGACACCCATATCACTGAGGTTCTGCAAAGCTTTCGCCTGTAAGTCTTTACCAAGCGCCCCCGTACTACCCAGGCCATCGGTGGTGACATCAACCGTAGTAATGAGCATGTTCGCTAAATCAACAACGATATCCGCGGGTGCCGCTGTAATGGACAGAGCTGTACCAGCAGCATCACCTTTCAATGATGCGCTAATTTTGCGGTTTTCCACCATGTATTGGTTCAGCTTGTCCCGCCACTCTTTCACTACCGCAGGCAATAAGTAATCCACCTTCCCGTCGCCATGTCTGGCCGCAGTAAGCTTGGCTCGCCAGCTGGCATCGTTCCTGGCCAGGAGTTTGGTGTCACGGGCTGTTTGACTATGCGTGTTGGCGTTGGCCGCCAGGTTTAAGTTCACACTGTTATAGGTCATGGAACTGAACTGCATGCCTTCGGATGAATAGCCCCCCATGGTATCAGCATACTGCTCATTCAGCTTACGGTTGCCTCTATTCCGTGCTTTATGTTGCGATATCCTTGCATGCGCCACTTCATGACCCAGGGTATTGGCATAATCGGTGGCATTTCTTCCGGCGTTGTCATTGACATCAATATATGACTTGCCGTGGTTGCCATAATGCGTGCCGCCAATCACCTTGCTCGTCGCAATGATATTGGCTTGCTCAATGGTGATGTCGTAAGCCTTGGCATAAATCTCGGCATACTTCTTGACCGCTGTCTGTTTCTGCTCAAGGGTGACCTTCTTCCCTTGAGGCGTTTCGATGCCTTTGCCACCATTGGCCAGGGCGAACGCTTTTTGAACATCCAAATCTTTCTGGGTTTCGCTGATGTGTGCGAAGGTGTCTTTTAGCTTGAAGGCATCGTTGTTCACCACATCGCCTATTGCCTGGCCCAATCGTTTTGACCGCTCTATGTCCTCCCTGATGCGCTTTCTGCCCTCTTTGGTGAACATTCGCATATCCACCGTGCCCTTCAGGCCCCGGTGACTTTTGATATCGTAGATATTGATTTCATTGTTTTTAACATCCCGGTTGAGCATGCGGGTGCTGCTCTTATCTACATTAGCAACATGGATAGTGCCACTGCCAATCGTGCCCAGCGTTTTGGTTTTGCTGCTGGCGCGGTCGTTGGCAAAGTCGATGCCCAGACTGGACGCTGTGCTCTTGTTGTTTGAGTGATCGCGTTGCTTCTGGTTGGCGATGCCTACATTCAGCCCCACGGACAACGATTTACTGTTGCGCGTGTTGTTCAGACTGCTTACGTCCAGGGTGCCGGTCTTGAGGGTGAGGTTGCCGCTGTCATTGCCCTTCTTATCAACTGCTGCAATAGTCGCACCCTTGAGTATCGTGTTTTTTGCAACATTGATATTGACGTTGCTCCCCATCAGCGTGGTCAACACCGTCCGCCTGGCGCTGGAGTGGCGCCTTCCCCTGTTTGCCCCCACGCCTGAAACTCCACCAGACAAACTACCCGACATGCTGAACCCTTGCGAGCTGGCTCGGCTGTTCTGGCTGTCCTGCACCGAGGCCACATCCAGATGCTTCGTATGGATGGTCAGGCTATCAGACGCGGCGATGTTTGCGCCTGTTATCGTGGTGGTGTCCCGTGTACCGATATTAATAGTGTTCGCATTCAACTGGCTATTGTGTTGCGTAAGGCCACGGCTGTCGTCTTTTGAACTATCCGCGCTCAGGCTGGCACTGTCACCCGCGCCACCATACATGCCAATGCTAATAGTCAGGCTCTTGTGCTCAGAGCGATGGCTGCGGGTGCTCACATCCTGCGAGGCGAGGATATGCGTATCCTTCGCGGCAATATCGATTTGGCTGGCTGCATTCAGGTCGCTCCCCTGAACCGTGGCTGTGTTGCCCGCTGCAAGGGTGATGTCCTGCGCATTCAGCTTGCTAGCAACGCTTTGTTCCTTATATGTATTGAATTTTTTCTCCCGTGCCTCAATATCCAGCTCCAGTGCGGCGCTGAACCCATACGCGCCGCTGGACTGGGCCGCCGTTGCCATCTGGCTGGCAACGGCGGTGGTCTTGCTGGCGAGATTGGCGGTCGCCAATACTATATTCGCCCTGTAATAGGCTTCATCGCCGTTCAGATCATCAATCAGTCCCTGCATTTCATCGACATCGGCCTGTTCAATGCCGATCGTTCCATCGGCAAGCCCGGCTTTAAGCTTAACCAGTTTTGCCCGCTGTTTACCCCGTTCATCCCGGTATCGCGCGTAAGAGCGTCTGGCTTTTTGCAGGTTAGCCTTCGCCTTTTTCGCTGCCTTAACAGCATAGCCAATTTGTATATATTCATTCCTGGCCGTAAGGCTCAGCACCGCCGTGCCGTTCATCGTTTTGCTGGCGGTCTTTTCGGTGTTCTTCGCCTCTTTGATAGTGACATTGTTGCTCGCGGTCAGACTCACGCCATTGTTTGCCGTCAGGTGGCTGCCTTTGATGAACACATTGCCTTGATCGCGATCCTTTGAATCGGCGACAAGATTGATATTGCCTGCTTCAAGACGGGTAGCAATCACGGTGTTTGTGGTGGTGGTTTTGTCTGCCGTGCTAATGCCAGCCCGGGCAAGGATAACAGAAAATTTTCCATCTTTATGTTTGATAAGTTTATCGGGCCGGGTAAGTGTTTTGCCAATGTCACCGAGGCCTACCGTCATCCTCTCATGCTTCGAGTAAGTTTTGACTTCGTTATTGACGTTTTCTACGCTAATATTTTGCGCTGCGCCAGCCAGGCTTTCTGGCGCAGTAACATCCACCCCGTTAAGCACCAGATCGTTTTCGGCTGTAAGCGATATAGTGTTACCCTTCAACGTTGCCAGTACCGCGGTTTTGCTGAGTTTGCCTTCCAGATCGTTGCTCTTTGAATAGAGCGCGCCACCGGTGAAAAAGCCGGACTTCCTGGTGTGCGTTTCATCCAGACTGCCATCGAAGCCTGTCCGAACGTCGATAGTCCCTGCGCTACTCAGTGCAAGCTTGTTTTGAGCACTGATATGGGAGCCTGTCACTGCAATATCACCACCTGTTGTGCCAAGCAACACATTGCCCGCGCTTAACTGTGATCCGATATTTGTGGCCGTGGCCTGTTTGGTTGTCGTACTTTGGTGGCTCAGGAATCCGCTGGAGGTAGTTCTGTCTTCCTCGTAGTGACTGTCATTCACCGCCAGCACATCCATTTTCGAGGCATGAATGGCCAGGTTGTCCTTCGCAGTAACACGGCTGCCGGACACGCGAGTTACCCCGCGTGTGTTGATGGCGATAGTGCTGCCTTCGACTATCGAGCCCAGGTGTGTGACGGCTTCCTGTTGCAGCGATATACCGTCAGCCGCCGCCGCAAAATTCGAGGTTTTGACGGTTGTGCCGATGGCCACCTGCTTCGCATTCAGATTGATGTTGTCACCTTTCAGCTTCGAGCCGGTGATGGCGATGGTTTTGCCCGCATCCAGCGCAAGATTACCCGTGGCGGCGATGCTCCCCGCCTTTCCCGTGACGGTTTTCTGGTCGTGGCCGCCGGCAAAGGATTGCGCCTCAGTATAGCGCGTATTGATAATATCGCCATTGAGGGTCGCCAGAGTGATATTCGTTGCTCTCATATCGGCGGAGATATTCTCGATGTCGTGCTTCGCTTGCAGGCTTAAATCACTCCCTGCCCTGATGCTGCCATTTTTATTGATAATGCCAGCATCGGCAGTGATCGTAAGATTATTTCCTGCCTCCAGAAACCCGCTGTTTTTCAGTTTGGCGACGGCGAGATCAATATTGTCACTGGCAATGATCTTGCCGCCCTCAATTTTGTAGTCGTGTGCATTAACAATATAAACCACTGGCACCAGCACCTTCTGTCCTGCAATTTGCTGTTCCACCAGCCAGACGATATCGTTGTTTAATGCCGCAACCTGCATGGATGTCAGCGCCACCCCCGGTACAAGCTGCAAGTCTGCCTGTGCCTTGAGCGCATTGTCCATGAGATATTTATATTGCGCATAATCGCTGGCGATGCCAGGGCGCAGAAAACGCCGACCCGTCTGGGCAAAAATGCTATCGCGGATGAGTTTATTTTCATAAAAGTCGTCGCCAACGCGTTTTATCGTCTGCTCAGGCGAGAAGTTGATGTGCTGCAACATATAATTACTGCTAATGAAATTATTGTAAACAGTAAACGCCGGATTGGTTTCGATTAGATATTGGCTGGTTGGGTCAGGGGAAACAATAAATAAACCTAACTGGCCTTTAGGGAGTGATATAACGGGTTGTTCGAGCAAGGCAAGTGATGCCGCTGTGACAGCGGGAATATTCCCGCCATTGACGGCGACTGTCTTTGTCGTATGTGAATTCGCCGCGGTGGCGGTACTGGCCGTCTGCGCTATCGGGGCCGCTATGGTTTGATTTGACCTGATATTACCATTGGTCAAATTTGCCACATTACCCGTAATACTGCCACCCGCCTGGATGGTGGCGGCCACGGTATTTGACACCTGCTTGCTGGTACTAACCTTCGTACCGGAATAGATCATGCGGTTGCCATGCCCGCCGACACATATACCGAAGAGATCGACACCCTTGCAATACCTCTGATTCCGGGACATCACCGTGCTGACGGTGGTCACGGAGAGAATATTTACGGGCAGATTATCCGCCACCTTTGCCGCCAGATGGATGTTTCCGCCCGCCGATATCAGTGAATACTGATTGGTTATATTATCTGCATTCAGACTCATATTGCCGCCCGCGTTGATCGTCGCCAGTGTAGAGCGGCTCTTTAGTGTCATCGCATCCACGGTGGTTGTCATGACGTTCATGCAGTTGCTTCCGCAATCGGTTGTTTTGCTGACTGCGGGAAGGCGCGTGCCGCCGACGATATGTTCGGGAATGGCGGACACGGCACGCACGAACACACGCCTTGACCGCCCCCGGGCAAGAACCTTGACGCGCCTGCCATGACGAAAAATAAACCGGAATCTCCGCTGTCTATCCATAACATAATACGCCTGTATGGCAGGCCTTACTATCGAGGATTTGCCCCTTCATTATTTGCCGATGCAAAAGCTGCTGAAGATACGCCCGAGTAAATCGTCGCTGCTGATCGTACCGGTAATTTCAGCCAGCGCTTTCTGTGCCTGATGCAGCTCTTCGGCGAGCAATTCCCCTGCGGCATAATCATGTAACTGAGTCGCGCCTTTTTCTATAAACCCGCGAGCCTGCTCAAGCGCCTGTAGATGGCGCCGCCGCGCCATGAACTGACCTTCGCTTGCGCCACGATAACCAACGCATGCTTTCAGATGCTCACGTAACAAATCCATGCCACGCTCATCTTTTACTGATAGCCATAGATGTACCCGGTTATCCCGGTTATCCTGTGCCACTTGCGCGCCACTTAAATCTATCTTGTTATGGATGAGCGTTACCGTCAGCTTCGGTGGTAACTGTGCTAGAATTTTTTCTTCTTCTACAGTATAGCCCTGCCGATCATCGAGCAAGAGCAAGACCTGGTCGGCCTGTTCCATCTCCTGCCAACTGCGACGAATGCCTTCCTGTTCTATAGCATTGTTGCTTTCGCGCAAACCTGCCGTGTCGATTACATGCACGGGCAGACCATCGATACTGATCTCCTCACGTAACACATCGCGGGTGGTGCCAGGAATGTCGGTAACAATCGCTGATTTGCGTCCCGCCAGTTGATTCAGCAGGCTGGACTTGCCAACATTAGGCTGGCCTGCGAGAACAATGCGCATACCTTCGCGCAGAAGCTGCCCTTGCTGCGCTTCACCCGTCACCCGCGCCAGCTCGGTTAGCAGGGCATCGAGCTCATCGCTTACTCGGCTATCGGCAAGAAAATCAATTTCTTCTTCGGGAAAATCAATCGCGGCTTCGACATACATGCGCAATTGCGTCAGTCGCTCAACGGTGCTCTGTACCCAGTCAGAGAAAATGCCTTCAAGAGAATGCATGGCGCAGCGTGCAGCCTGCTCGGTGCCGGCATCGATCAAATCGGCAATGGCTTCCGCCTGGGCAAGATCAATTTTGTCATTCAGATAGGCGCGTTCACTGAACTCGCCCGGATGCGCCATGCGGGCACCCAGCGTCAAGATCCGTTTAAGTAATAGATCCAGCACCACCGGGCCGCCGTGAGCATGCAGTTCCAGCACATCTTCGCCGGTAAAAGAATGGGGATGGGGAAAGTAAAGCGCCAGCCCTTGATCTAGCGTCTCACCGTTATCATCGAGAAAAGGGCAATATTCAGCACGCCGGGGTCGGGGCAGGGTATCCAGCATGCTGCGGGCGATAGTCGCCACCACCGGGCCGGAAACGCGGATGATCCCCACGCCGCCACGTCCGGCTGGCGTGGCGATAGCGGCAATGGTGTCTTCCACGTAGTCGCGCAGACTCATGGCAGCATGATGCTCTGGCGGGATTTAACCCTTGATTACCATGCGTGTGATATACCACTGTTGTAAGATCGACAGGCTATTGTTCACGACCCAATAAATCACCAGCCCGGCCGGGAAGAAAGCAAAGAAAATGGTAAACACGAAGGGTAATACCATCATCAGTTTGGCCTGAATGGGATCCATCGGTGCCGGGTTCAGCCGTTGCTGAATGAACATGCTAATGCCCATAAGCAGTGGCAAAACAAAATAGGGATCAGCCATGGACAAGTCTTTGATCCAGAAAATCCACGGGGCCTGTCGCAGTTCCACACTTTTCAGCAAAACCCAGTAGAGCGAAATAAACACCGGCATTTGCACCAGTATGGGCAGGCAACCGCCCAACGGATTGATCTTCTCTTTGCGGAACAGTTCCATCTGTGCCTGACCCATTTTCTGCTTATCATCACCGTAACGTTCTTTGAGTTGCTTGATTCGCGGCGTGAGTTTGCGCATCTGCGCCATGGATTTGTACGATTTTTCTGATAGCTTGTAAAATACCAGCTTGATCATCAGGGTCAGGATAATAATGGCCCAGCCCCAGTTACCGATTATATTATTGTGAATAAATTCCAGCACATAATAGATCGGGTTCGCCAATATAGTGAGCATGCCGTAATCTACCGTTAGATCCAGGCCTGGGGCAATTTTCCCCAGCATGTCCTGCAATTTGGGGCCGACAAACAGGCGATTGATTAAATGATCTTCCGCCCCTGCCTTAACCCGATAGATGCTATCGGATTTCATGCCTATGGTATAACGATCCGGATTGGGGTTATAACGGGAATAAAAAGTTTCCGGCACATCCGCCGGCGGAAGCCAGGCGGCCAGGAAATAATGCTGAATCATCGCTGTCCAGCCACCGGTGACTTTTTTGTTCAGCTTGCCTTCCTTTATGTCACTAAAGGTTATTTTATCGTATTTATCTTCCGGGCTGTATTCCACCCCACCGGTATAAGTGTGGACAAAGCGAGGTTTCTCCGCTTTTGGAATCGGTGTGCGCTGTAACTGTTGATAAAGATTCCCGACCCAGTCTGTGCGGGTTGGGTTTTCAATAGTATATGCAACATCGATCAGATAGCTGCCACGGGTAAAGGTATAGCTTTTTATGAAAACCACGCCATCCGGACTGGTCCATTTGAGTTTGGCTGTTATCTTGTTTTGGCCATCCGCCATCCGATAGCGGGTCTGCACCGCCTGGTAGATTGTCGTATGGTTAGGTGCTGCACTAAGCACATGCTTATTATTTTTTCTTAACGTAAAACCGGACTGCGCAATAAACAGCTCTTTGCTGCCATCCTGCATAAGACGGAAAGGTTGATTCGGTTTATGAATGCTGACCGGATATTTCTTCAGCTCTACCACTCGAAGATCACCACCAATCGTGTCAATCTGAATCTTGTATACGTCCGTTTCTACATTGATTCGTTGTCCCTGTTTTACCAGCGGGCTTTCATTAACCGGCATAAACGATGAGGTGGGCCCTTTCTGTGTAGGGACTGTTTCAGCAACCGGAACACCGGCACCCGGTGCGGGAACCGCAGCAGACGGGGTTTTGACTTCTCCACTGGGGCGGATCTGCGTAACATGTGTAATCGGGTGAGGTGAAAATTCCCGTTGCCAGGCGCCCCAGATCAAAAACAGAACCAGACTCAGGGCGATAAACAGGATAAGACGTTGTTGTTCCATCAGACTTCTTTTTTCTCAGGTACAGGATCAAGGCCCCCGGCATGCCAGGGATGACAATGGCTTAACCGTTTCAAGGTCAGCCAGGTTCCGCGAAACACACCAAAACGGTTCACCGCTGTTTCTGCGTACTCGGAACAGGAAGGATAAAAACGACAGTTATTGCCAAGAAACGGGCTAATAATGTAGCGGTATGCACTTATCAGGGGGATAACAAGTTTGCGCATTTTTTACTCAACAGGTTCCAGTGTTTATCCAGTGCACGAAAAACTGTTTCGTTATCAAGCGTTACTATTCCGTGGCGAACCAATACTACAACATCCAGCCCCCGGAGTTGAGCCTGATGTTTGCGAAAGCTCTCCCGAATCAAACGTTTCATTCGATTTCGATCAACTGCCCGTTTCAACTGGCGTTTCGGAATGGCCATGCCCAGCCGGGCACGATCCTGTGAATTTCCACATGCCAGTAGGGTCAGATACCTGTCGCCCTGCTTGGTCGGTTGCTGAAAAACCCGGCTGAAATCCTTTGCGATAAGCAGCCTGTTCTGGCGAGGAAATCGCCAACAGTTATCGCCCGGGGAAAGAATATTCGGATCGACCTGATCAGACCGGTTGCTCAGGCGCTAAGCCGCTGACGACCTTTAGCCCGACGAGCATTGATAACCGCACGACCTGCGCGGGTGCGCATCCGGGCACGGAAGCCATGAGTACGTTTACGTTTAAGAGTGCTGGGCTGAAATGTTCTTTTCATGGCTACTAAATCACTGTTTAATCAAAAATTTGTTACTCGAACTTTTCAGGCAAGTCTTCCCTGAAAAAGGGTCGCAACAATACTTCCTGATGCCCCTTATGTCAACTATAATCACGCGATTACCCCGTCAATATTCTTGCTATTTGCATGTGGATAACTTTTATCTGTCGTTATAAACTGCCTTAGTTCAATTCAACGTTTTCTTTTTATAAATATTTTCTTAATTATGGGAGTCCAATAGCGTGCCGCAGAGTTCCTGGGATAAATGTCTGGCTCGGCTGGAACAGGATTTATCTCCTCAACAGTTTAATACCTGGGTTCGCCCCTTGCAGGCGCGTTTCGGTGACAAGGAACTTATCCTCCTGGCCCCTAACCAGTTTGTGCTTGACTGGGTAAAAGACAAGTATTTCAATAACATACGGGCTCTTATCAACAATTGTTCAGATTCTACTATTTCTGTTTTACTCGATATCGGCAGTGAAGAAACAACCCGGGAGCCGGAGACCTCCGGCAGGTCACGCCCAACCATGCCGGGGAGCACCGGGGGCCGACAACAAACCGCCGGGGGTCGTCGAAACTCCAGTTTAAACCCGAATTTCACCTTTGATGCCTATGTCGAGGGTAAATCCAACCAGCTCGGCCGGGCAGCCTCCCTGCAGGTAGCTGAAAATCCTGGCCACAGTTACAACCCGCTCATGATTTATGGCGGGGTTGGGCTGGGTAAAACGCATTTAATGCATGCCGTTGGCAATATGATTCTTGAACACCAGCCCCAGGCCAGTGTGGTTTACCTACATTCGGAACGTTTCGTCGCTGATATGGTTAAAGCGCTTCAACATGGCACTATTAATGAATTCAAACGCTATTATCGCTCAGTTGATGCCTTGCTGATTGATGATATTCAGTTTTTTGCCGGTAAAGAGCAATCTCAGGAAGAATTCTTTCACACCTTCAATTCTTTGATGGAAAGCCACCACCAGATCATCATGACCTGTGATCGTTATCCGAAAGAAGTTGACGGCCTGGAAGAGCGACTAAAGTCCCGTTTTGGCTGGGGCTTACCCGTGACCATCGACCCCCCGGAACTCGAAACGCGGGTGGCTATTCTCAAAAGCAAGGCCAGCAATTCGGGAGTAGAGTTATCCAATGATGTCGCTTTTTTTATCGCCAAACATATTCGCTCAAACATTCGCGAGCTGGAAGGCGCTCTGCGGCGAGTAATGGCTAACGCCCAGTTTACTGGCCAGCCTATTACCTTGCTTCTCGCAAAAGAAGCTCTGCGTGATCTGCTGGTTATCCAGGATCGCCAGTTAACGATTGATAATATTCAAAAGACGGTTGCAGAATACTACAAAATTCGGATTGCCGATCTACTCTCCAAGCGCCGTAGCCGGTCGATTACCCGTCCGCGTCAGATTGCAATGGCTTTGTGTAAGGAATTAACCGGCCATAGTCTGCCGGAAATCGGCAACGCCTTTGGCGGCCGTGATCATACAACCGTGCTACATGCCTGTCGCAAGGTCAAAGAACTGAAAGAAACAGAACTAAGTATTGATGAGGATTTTTCCAATTTAATTCGTATCCTGAGTACATAATGGGGATGGATTGTGGATAAGATGTTAGTAATGCCATGTTCGCTTTGCTGATCAATTTTAGTCACATTTTATCCACAGTTTATACGGTGTTTATCGATGCTTGTTCAAACAGTTTTGGAAGTATGATAAGTTTATGTAAAATATATACAAAAAGTGCTTATCCACCGATGTTTCCTGGCCTAATAACAGTAATAATTTATATATAATATTAAGGATCTTTATGAAGCTCAGACTGCAACGCGATGATTTGTTAAAACCTTTGCAGGCAGTGGGTAATATTGTTGAACGTCGCCCATCCCTCGCTATATTGTCTAATATTCTTATTCAGGTGTCTGATGGCACCATGAAATTAACGGGAACCGATCTGGAAGTTGAGATGGTGACCAAGATGGCGGTTGATAGCGATGAGAATGATGACATCACATTGCCCGGTAAAAAATTTATTGATATTTGCAAAGCCTTGCCTGAGCATGCAGAGATTGAATTGACCACCAGCGGTGATCGGTGTGTTATCCGATCAGGCCGTAGTCGATTTACACTTTCGACCTTGCCTGGATCAGAGTTTCCAAATATCGATGCGATCACTTCACCCTTTGAATTCACGCTGACTCAAAAGGAGCTTAAGCATCTAATAGACAACACGCTGTTTTGCATGGCGCAGCAGGATGTTCGCTATTACCTTAATGGTTTATTGCTGGAAATAACGGCCGATAAACTGTGCGCTGTGGCTACCGATGGCCATCGCCTCGCGTTGTCTGAATTGGGCGGGACGTTTGATGTTGCAGACACGCGGCAGATTATTCTACCCAAAAAGGGCGTGAACGAACTGGCTCGCTTGCTGGATGATTCCGATGACCTGTTGAAAATTAAATTGAGTGAGAATCATATTCTTATCGAGCTCAAGGATATGACCTTCACATCTAAATTGATTGATGGGAAATTTCCTGATTATCAACAAGTTATACCGACAGATTGTGAAAAAAAGATTATCTGTGAACGGGAGAAACTACGTCAGGCGTTTATGCGCGTTTCGGTTCTTTCGAATGAAAAATACCGGGGAATTTTACTTAAATTCAGTCCTGGAATGCTTAATGCCACCGTACATAATCCTGATCAGGAAGAAGCGGAAGAACAGATAGAGATAGACTATGAAGGTGAGGAATTTGAAATCGGGTTTAACGTGGTTTATTTTCAGGAAGCCTTATCTGTGATTACTGAGGATCAGGTGATATTAAGTTTGAGAGATACAAATAATAGTTGTTTGATCTTTGGTGAAGGAAACACCACAAGTCAGTACGTTATTATGCCCATGCGGCTTTGATGTGACGCGTTTACGATTCAATGTCACTTAGCACATTGGCGCTTCGAAATTTTCGCAATATTGAAACGGCCGATTTAAGTTTTTCCCCTGTATGTAATATTTTTGTTGGGGATAATGGTGCAGGTAAAACCAATATTCTCGAAAGTATTTATTATCTTTCTCTCGCACGATCGTTTAGAACTCATCAGTCAAAGAAATTGATTCGGGCACAGACCGATCATCTACAAGTGGTGGGTAAAGTGAAGGATCGATGTATCGACAAGGCGTCGGTTCTGGGGATCAGGAAATCCGCTGCCGATACCCGCATACGCATAAATGGGGAGACGGCGAAACAGTCGTCCCGACTGGCGGGTTATCTACCTGTTCAGGTTATTCATCCGCAGGGTCACGAATTGCTTGAACGGGGGCCAAAACTACGCCGCCAGTTTTTGGATTGGGGGGTGTTTCACGTGGAACCTTCTTTTTTATCTTTGTGGCATGACTATGCGCATACTCTAAAACAGCGTAATGCCGCGTTGCGGCAGAATCAACTACCCAGAGCCATTCAATTATGGGATGACCGAGTGATTAATCAGGGTGAAAAGATAACGAGCTTAAGAAAGGCATATCTTGCTAAGCTGAAACCGCATATCCATAATTATTGTTCATCCTTGATTGGTACGGAAGTTGATGTGGATTATCGCGTAGGCTGGTTAAATGAGATGGATCTTGCCGATGCGCTTAAAAATAGTCTGGATCTGGATCGACAGTGTGGTTATACCCGGGTAGGCCCACATCGTGCCGATCTGATCTTTAAAAATAAAAAGAACCGCGTTCAGGACTATTTTTCACGTGGTCAACAGAAATTACTCGTCTGTGCTCTGCGTTTGGCGCAAATTAAGCAGTTAATAGATGAAACAAAGCGCGATCCGCTTATTCTGATCGATGATCTGGCTGCGGAGCTGGATGAAGCGCATCGTGAAAGCCTTATTGCAACTGCGCTTGGAACGGGAGCACAGGTTTTTATGACTACGACGCAACGTAGCGTATTAAAATTAAAGCCCATGCCTGAATATAAAATGTTTCACGTGGAACACGGAGATATTACAGAAATGGTACAATCCGAAATGCAAACGGAGATAAATCATGAGTCAGTCTGATAGTTATAATTCTTCCAGTATCAAAGTTTTAAAAGGCCTGGATGCTGTTCGTAAACGACCCGGCATGTATATTGGCGATACCGATGATGGCACGGGCCTGCATCATATGGTGTTTGAGGTGGTGGATAATTCCATCGATGAAGCCCTGGCCGGATATTGTTCTAGTATCGAGGTGAGTATTAATAGCGATAAGTCGATTACCGTTAGGGATGATGGTCGCGGCATTCCCACCGATTTTCACGAGGAAGAAGGCCGCTCTGCAGCGGAGGTGATTCTTACTGTGTTGCATGCGGGCGGCAAGTTTGACGATAATGCCTATAAAGTTTCGGGTGGTTTGCACGGCGTGGGGATATCCGTAGTGAATGCCCTGTCAGAAACGCTGAAACTGACTGTGCGCCGGGACGGCAAAATCTACCAGCAGGAGTATATGCTGGGTGAACCCCAGGGCGATCTGGCCGTGATAGGCGAAACTGAAAAAACAGGTACGGAAATTCGTTTCAAGCCCAGTGTCGAGATTTTTGCTGATACAGAATTTCATTTTGAGATTCTGGCTAAACGGCTGCGCGAGTTATCTTTTCTTAATTCGGGTGTTTGCATCAAGCTTAGTGATGAACGGGATGAGAAAAAGGAGATCTTTGAATACAAGGGTGGAATTTGTGCCTTTGTCAAACACCTGAATCGAAATAAAACGCCGTTACATGGGACCGTTTTTTATCTGAATACCGAGAAGGATAATGTCGGCGTAGAAATCGCTATGCAGTGGAATGACTCGTACCAGGAGAATATTTTCTGTTTTACCAATAATATTCCTCAGCGCGATGGTGGTTCCCACATGGCTGGGTTTCGTGCAGCATTGACCCGGACGCTTAATAGCTATATCGAAAAACAGGGCGGTACAAAGAAACAGAAGAGCAACCCCAGCGGTGATGATGCCCGCGAAGGGTTGACGGCTGTACTGTCAGTGAAGGTGCCCGATCCAAAATTTTCATCTCAAACCAAAGACAAGCTGGTTTCGTCTGAAATAAAAGGGATTGTCGAATCCATTATGGGCGAACAATTAGGCGATTATTTGCAGGAAAATCCGTCTGACAGCAAGGCCATCGTGGGCAAGATTATTGATGCGGCGCGTGCTCGCGAGGCGGCACGTAAGGCGCGAGAAATGACCCGCCGCAAAGGGGCGCTGGATATTGCTGGCCTGCCAGGCAAGCTGGCCGATTGTCAGGAAAAAGATCCGGCTCTGTCCGAACTATTCCTGGTGGAGGGTGATTCTGCCGGGGGTTCGGCCAAGCAGGGGCGTGACAGGAAATTCCAGGCTATTCTGCCGTTGAAGGGCAAAATTTTAAATGTGGAAAAAGCCCGTTTCGATAAAATGCTGTCTTCTGTCGAAGTGGGAACCCTGATCACCGCTCTGGGTTGTGGTATTGGCCGGGAAGAATTCAATCTCGATAAATTACGCTATCATCGCATTATCATCATGACCGATGCGGATGTGGATGGCTCGCATATTCGTACCTTGCTGTTAACCTTTTTCTATCGTCAGATGCCGGAATTGATCGAAAACGGATATGTCTATATTGCCCAGCCGCCGTTATACAAGCTTAAAAAGGGCAAACAGGAGCGCTATGTTAAAGATGATGCTGAATTAAACAGCTATCTTCTACAGGTAGCGCTTGAGAATACCGAATTTTGTGTTAATGCGCAGGCTCCGGCCATGAGTGGCGCTGCTCTGGAAGCGCTGGCCAAGCAATATATTCTGGTAAACGATAGCATTGAGCGCCTGGCTCGGCGCTATCCCATGCAGGTATTGGAGAAAATGATTGCCATGCCCGTTTTTGAAGATGAGGCATTGTTAAATAGAAGCCGGGCACAGAGCTGGTTTACTGATTTACAAAAGCTGCTGAACCACAATGACAAGGTGCAAGACAAGATCGAAATTGTCCTGGAAGATGACGAAGAAGAAACGGGGGCCTGGCAGGCGCGCTTGATTATTACCCGTTACGGCATAAGTAGTGGGCGCTTACTTAACAGGGACTTCTTTGAATCTGGCGAGTATCAGGCCTTTAAAACCCTGATTCAGCAATTGCAGGAGTTGATTGGTGAAGGAGCCTATGTGCAACGAGGAGAGCGCCGTAAAAACGTTGCGACATTCAGGGAGGTCATGGACTGGCTAATGGATGAAGCCCGGCGTGGCCAGCATATCCAGCGCTATAAAGGCCTGGGTGAAATGAACCCGGAACAGCTGTGGGAAACTACGCTGGATGTAAACAGCCGGCGTCTATTGCAGGTGCAGATTGAAGATGTGATTGGTGCAGATGAAATTTTCACCACCCTTATGGGCGATCAGGTAGAACCGCGCCGGGAATTCATTGAAAGCAATGCTCTGAACGCCTCGAACCTGGATGTATAGTTTCTTATGTGTCAAATAATCATGGCTCTTACTATCGTTCTGCCGGTCAATCTTTTTGTTCGGGCTTTGAACTTATTTCGGCCACCGTTGCTTCAATCCAGTTTTTAGCGTCGGCCAGAATTTTTTCCGGTCTGCGGTTATTACTGGGGATCTGGGGGCCGATGACTATCTGGATGGTTCCTGGTTTTTTCAGGAACCGGCCACGCGGCCAGAATTCACCCGCATTGTGTGCCACAGGCACAACCGGATAACCGCTTCTGGCCGCAAGAATGGCACCGCCGATGTGATAACGACTCGAGCTGCCGGCAGTGACGCGGGTACCTTCAGGAAAAATCGTTACCCAGATCCCCCGCTTTAATCGGGCGGTTCCTTTTTTAATCATCTGTCTCACCGCACTGTGCCCGGCACTACGGTTGATAGCGATAGCACGCAGGGCAGCCAGTCCCCAGCCAAAAAAGGGCAGCCACAATAGTTCACGTTTAACCACAAAAACCATGGGTGGGAAAAGTACCTGAACGGCCAGCGTCTCCCAGGTGGACTGGTGTTTGCAGAAAATAATACTGGTTTGCTCCGGGATATTTTCCCGCCCCGTCACTTCGTAGCGAAGGTTACAGATATATTTAAGGGCAAACATAATACTGACTGGATAGAGGCGGGAAAAGAGCACGACCCAGCGGTAAGGCAGGGGTGAAATCAGAACCAGTGAAACAGTGATTAAGATGGTTGAGATGATCATGACCAGACTGAAAAGAAGCGAGCGGATGAAAATCATCAGGTATCCCGGCTGAGAAAGTGATCGACAAAGTCCGAAAGACGAGCATAGACAGGCACGGCTTTCAGGCCTGATTCCTGGGCCAGAGTGCGCTCCCCTTTGCCGGTTCTGACCAGTACAGGGTGAGCGCTTACTGCGCGGGCAGCCTCGATGTCGGCGAGTTTATCGCCGACCATAGTGACACCATTCAGGTGGATATCGAAGTGTTGGCCAATTTGTTGTAACAGACCCGGACGGGGTTTGCGACAGTGGCAATCCTGATCAGGGCGATGAGGGCACCAAGCGATGTAATCGATGTGCCCGCCGCGCTGAGCTAATTGTTGAGCCAGCTTTTCATGCATGGCCTTCAGGGTGGCTTCATCATAGTAGCCACGACCAATGCCGGATTGATTGGTGGCGACGGCGACGAGATAGCTCGCACGGTTAAGACGGGCAATGGCATCCAGACTATCTGCATAGGGGATGAACTCATCGACTGACTTTATATAGCCGTCCGAGTCCTGATTGATGACACCGTCACGGTCAAGAATTATTAGCTTCATGGTGTTGGATCGTTGGAAGTTTAATCACGAAATTCAGAAACGCGGATTCTACCATTTACCATGCGTGACTCACGCTGCATGATTTTCTTCATCTTGGCCCAGAAGGCATCATTGAGATTAAAGTCAGCCGCAATGGCGGTACCCAGCAACAGAATGAACAGATCGGCAACCTCTTCGGCCAGGAGTGCGGAACTTTTGCCCTTGGTGACACAGGCGGAAATTTCGCCCAGCTCTTCGGCCATCAATGAAATACGATAGGTCAGTTCTTCACCGCCGGTATTCTTGAAATCATGTTTGTCATGAAAGGTTTGTACCGCCGCCAGCATCTCGTGATAGGAATCTTTGTTCATGGCTAAGGACTCAGTTTTGTAAACGTGAAATGTCAGCGACCTGCATAAACAGGCTGTGAAGCTGGCTGAGCAGCGCAATGCGGTTATTGCGCAGTTTCTCATCTTCAGCCATGACCATAACTTTGTTGAAGAAGCTGTCCACCGGATCGCGCAGTTGTGCCAGCAGCGTCAAGGCTTGTTCATACTGGTTATCCTGTAGCAGCGTGTGAACCTTGCCGCTCAAGCCGGTAAGAATGTCATAGAGGGCTTTTTCCTGTGTCTCGACCAAGATGGAAGCATCGATAGTTTGTGGCCGCTCACCGGCTACTTTTTTCAGAATGTTGCCAATACGTTTATTGGCCGCAGCCAGACTCTCAGCCTCCGGCAATTCGCGAAAGCGGCTCACGGCCTGAATCCGCTGGTCGATGTCCAGGGGGCAGGTTGGCTGGATGCCGGTAACGGCTTCAAGCACATCGGCTTTTATATTTTTGTCCTGATAATAAGCCTGTAGACGATCCAGAATAAAAGTAAGAACCGCATCAATAGCGGCGGTTGCCTTGATATCGGCACTGAAATGTTTTGCCGCAGTCTCAAGTAATGAGCGCAGATCCAGGTTTAGCTTTTTCTCGATCAAAATCCGCAGTACGCCCAAAGCCGCTCGGCGCAGCGCGTAAGGGTCCCTGTCTCCCGTGGGGATCTGGCCAATGGCAAAAATACCTAATAGAGTATCAATGCGATCGGCAAGGGCAAGTGCCTGGGCAATAGCGGTGGACGGCAGAGCATCACCTGCAAAGCGGGGTCGATAGTAATCGTCCAGAGCGGTGGCCACATCTTCAGGCTCATGATCATGGCGCGCATAATAACGCCCCATGATACCTTGCAAGCCAGGAAACTCACCCACCATCTCGGTCATGAGATCACATTTGCAAAGTTCCGCCGCCCGCATGGCCAGTATTTTGTCGGCACCGATAGCCTCAGCAATCCAGGCGGACAGGGGGATAACGCGCCAGGTTTTATCGAACAGGCTGCCCAGTTGTTTCTGGAAAACAACGGATTTGAGCGATTCGAGCCGGGCATTCAGGCGTTGTTTACGATCTTGCGACCAGAAAAATTCCGCATCGGCAAAACGGGGGCGAATAACGCGCTCGTTGCCTTCGCGGATCTTGTCTACATCGCGACTTTCGATATTGCTGATAGTGATAAAGTGCGGCATTAGCTTTCCATCGGCATCCAGTAGATGAAAATACTTCTGGTTAGCGGCCATGGTAGTAATCAGCGTCTCGGCGGGGATGTCCAGGAAACGAGATTCAAAATTACCGGCTACGGCCACCGGCCATTCAACCATGGCAGTGACTTCGTCCAAAAGATCATCATTAATGACGGCTTGACCTTTAAGACGCAGGGCTTCTTTTTCAATCTGGGCACGTACGGTCTGGCGGCGGCGATCGAAATCGGCGATAACTTTGCCACGGGATTCCAGCAGTACTTCGTAGTCCGCCGGGCTTGGAATAGAGATAGCCTGGGGATGGTGAAAACGGTGGCCGAAGGTTTCCCGCCCGGTCGGGATGCCGAGAATCTCAGCTTTAACAAGCGTGTCACCATATAACAACACGACCCAGTGTACGGGACGAACAAACTGGGTTTCCAGGTTGCCCCAGCGCATGCGCCGGGGAATAGGCAAGGTGTCCAGCGCCTCGTTGATAATCGCGGGCACGAGAACGGAGCTGGGCTGACCTTTTTGCTGGCAGCAAAAAACCAGCCATGAACCCTTGTCGGTTTCCTGCTTTTGTAAATCCTCGACCTTGACGCCGCAGGAACAGGCAAAACCCTGGGCAGCCTTCGTTGGACAGCCATCATCAGCATAGGCGGCCTGAAGGGACGGGCCTTTGCGTTCGACATCTTTGTCGGGCTGGTTTTCAGCAAGATTATTGATGCGCAGTGCCAGACGGCGGGGACTGGCAAATCTATCGATGCTGGAGAAGGACAACCCGGCCTTTTCCAGGCCGCTTTTTACTCCACCAAGAAAGGCGGTCGAAAGTGTGTTCAAGGCTTTCGGCGGGAGTTCTTCGGTACCGATTTCGATTAACAGATCAGGCGGGTTCATGCTTTAGCCTCCCCGGAATTGCAGTTGCAAAGAGGAAACCCCAGTGTTTCGCGGGCGGTATAATAGGTCTTGGCGACGGCACGGGACAGGTTGCGCACGCGTAAAATATAGCGTTGACGCTCGGTGACGGAAATGGCATGGCGCGCATCCAGCAGGTTAAATGTGTGGGACGCTTGCAGCATTTGTTCATAGGCCGGCAGGGGAAGGTTGACCTCGATAAGATGCTGGCTCTGTGTTTCACAGTGATCAAACTGATTAAACAGGAAATCTACGTCAGCCTGTTCAAAATTATAGGTAGACTGTTCGACTTCATTCTGGTGAAACACATCGCCATAAGTGACCGTGCCCTGGGGACCCCGTGTCCAGATCAGATCAAAGACACTTTTTACACCCTGAAGATACATGGCGATACGTTCCAGCCCATAGGTGATCTCGCCCAGTACCGGGCGGCAGTCCAGCCCCCCCACTTGCTGAAAGTAGGTAAACTGGGTGACCTCCATGCCATTGAGCCAGATTTCCCAACCGAGCCCCCAGGCTCCCAGGGTGGGTGACTCCCAGTTATCCTCGACGAAGCGAATATCATGCACCAAGGGATCGATCCCCAGCATTTTCAGGGAATCCAGATAGCGATCCTGAATATCCAGCGGTGATGGTTTCAGTACTACCTGAAACTGGTAGTAATGTTGCAACCGGTTAGGGTTTTCGCCATAGCGGCCATCGGTGGGGCGGCGTGATGGCTGCACATAGGCGGCATTCCAGGGTTCCGGGCCGATGGCGCGGATATAGGTTGCAGGATGAAAAGTTCCGGCTCCCATTTCCATATCGTAAGGCTGCATGATCACACAGCCCTGTTTAGCCCAGTAGTGTTGCAGGGCGAATATCAGCCCCTGAAAGGTGCCCGGATCGGGTGCAAAACTATCGTCTTGTGTAAGTTGATGTGCCGCCAAAAGCTTGTTCCTGAAAGTGGAGTTTAACAAGGTTGGCCATTATAGCCGCTGCCGCCGCCTGTGGCTAAATGAGATTATGCCGAAAGGTATTACCGGCATTCAGGTCTGGATCTTGCAAGGTTTAATAACCGGCAACAACGGGCAGATGAGGCCAAAAAAAGCTGGAAGAGCGCCAATTTTCTGCCATATATATAAGGTGGTGAGAAAGCGAGGTCCTTATGAGCAAGGTATTAATATCCGGAAACCAGGTGGCTGACTGGCAAAAATTGGTGAGCGAAGCGGAAACCGAATTAGGTGTGGCACTGGACGATGAGATGGAAAGCTACCTGGTGTTTACGCTGATGCACTATAGTCAACGTCCGGATATGGCATCCCGGATTATGGCGCTGGATTATATGCAGGCCATGCAGAGTAGCGGTCGTGCCGGCGGGCAACAAATGCGGGAGGTTGCCGATCAATGCTTGATTCTGACCGGCCTGTTTCCCGCCCGCGCCCGCCGTCGCCGGGTCAGCCTCACCTATTACGTGGATCTTGGTCGTAGCGCGTATCAACATCTGTCAGAAAATCTGGCCAGTATGGCCGAGTTTTATTCGCGTATGGCGCAGCAATTTATTCAGGCCATGGATACCCTGCACACCATTCGCCAGATGAGCGAGGGGCAGTTGCAACTGGATCCGCTGGAAACATTTGACCTTTGGCAACAAACAGGCAGCCGGGCGGCGCGGGTACAGATGGCCCTGATGACACAGGCCCTTCCTGTTGCCGAATATGGCCGGCCACGAAAAAAACACTGATTGAAGAGGTTTCTTGCTGATTTGTCCTGCCCGGCGATGTTTGAGTATAATACTCAACTTTTAATTCAAGGAGCAGGGCAGTGAGTGAAGGTATCCAGTTATCTGAAGAGCTGATTTCAAATATATTTCAGGCGATTGCCGCCCACGATGAGGCGGTAGAACAGGACATGATGTTGGGACTACAGTATCTGGCAGCCATTACCGGCTATCTGTCGGCAGGTTTTCCTGGGGATGATCACGAACGTGAAGAACTGTTGAACCAGCTTGCCGCATTTACCCGGCATGTCTGTGATGAAGGGGTTGCTGCTGCGGGCAAGCAGCAAGCACAACCAGCAGCAGAAGAGGCTGCCACGAAAGGGCAGAGTGTGGAAACCGATGATCCGGCAGTGGGGATCTGGACGCCGGAATAAGTTTAGGCAAGTTGATTAGCGCCGCTCAGGAGAATCCTATCGTTAATTAAGTACCTACGTAGGATGTTTACACCCCTGATAAGTTATAGGGAATAATTAAGATTAACCAGCATGGCAAGGCGTAACAAACTTATCCAGCAGAACCGTTTTAAAGACATGGCACGAGCATATTCATTCTCCTGGCATATCAAATTAGCACGTAAGCCATCATCCCTGTTCACCATCTTGCAATTTGTCTCATCCGATGTTGCTCGTCGTAGTCGGTAAGGCTAAAGCCTCACTTCCGGGGTTTCATAACGCGCATAAACAGGAGCTGGACGCACCGCAAAGGAGCCGGGGCTTCAGCCCCGGACAGCATACCGATCATACAGTTAAAAAATCAGGCGCGACAAATTAACCACGGCCTATCCGACTGTTTAATCCAGATTCGGTTCTGAATATTTTGTTTTCCCTACAACACGTGCAAAATCTATTTTGTCCCAACCAAAGTTTTTTATATCGTTCACCTTTTTACCTGGATATTCGCTATAAAGACTATTTAAAGGAGCCAGGTTTCTTTCCGGGTGCAAAAAATGGTTTTTCCCTGCCCGTTGATTGAGTACATGGCCCTGAAATACCTGTGTCATTTGTTGCGTGATTTTGTTAAGTTGTTTCTGTTTCATCCTGTTGTTCCTTATCAGGTTATGGCTACGCCAGATCTGATCGAATGAAACACTTTTAGCTCCTTTTTTCTTTAAATTCAGCAACTTTAAAGATCTCGTTATATGATAATTGACTATATCGAAGTACAGCAAAATAGTGAGAAACTTTAATTCAACGCATAGGAAATATATAGAAACGGAAAGTTAACTGAGTAATGCAAAGGTGTTATATTCAATGTATTTTACCAATATTATAAAAAAAACGGTAAAGATAATCACATCTAACCGGTATGTGATCGCGCTAATAAATCCATTGTTTAAAGAGTCACTGGGGGCGCGTAATTTCCTTTCTTATAAATATATATTGGGACAAGGAATTGAAATTGGGGCGCTACACAATCCACTGCCAGTTTCAAAAAATGTATCGGTCACCTACATAGATCGAATGTCGGTAAATTCATTACGCCAACATTATCCAGAATTAAAAAATCAGAAACTTGTTAATGTAGACATCATGTCGAATGGCGAGTTACTAGATGGCGTTAAAGACATGAGCCAGGATTTCGTGATCTCCATCCATTTAATTGAGCATGTTGAAAACCCATTAGGCGCTATTGAAAATTGGTTAAGGGTGTTAAAACCCGGAGGCATTATCTATCTTGCTGTGCCGAATAAGGACAATTCTTTTGATAAGCACAGGGATATTACTTCTAATTCTCATATTTTAAAAGACTATGAAATCGGGTTTGAGCAATCCAGGAAGCAGCATTACAAGGAATGGGCCGTAAAGGTTGAAGGGGCAATGGAAGAGGCGATAAATGAGAAAGTGGAAAGCTTAATGCAAATGGAATATAGTATTCATTTTCATGTGTGGGATTTAAACGCTTTTTTAGGGTTTATGATATTTTGTCAAAAAGACAGGTTGTTTCCATTCAAAATAGAAAGTTGTTTTTCCATGAAAAAAGAATTTATTTTCATATTAAGAAAATTCTAATCATACCTACTCTAAGTTGTAATAATATGAATTTAAAAAAGATAGAAGAATTAATAGTGCAATTTCAACAATCAGGGGGGGTATTTGAAAATGCAGAAGTTCGTTATTATGAAGATTCTGGCTACGGTTGTCATTCTTTAAATAATAAAAAGAATACGATCATTTCCTGTCCCGCCAGCTTACTTGTTGATGTTAATGACATTGACATTAATGAAAACGGGCTATTTATAAGCAAGCCGGATAAATACGGAGAAAGAATTGACTTTTTAAATAACTATTTCAGGTTCCATTTCAATAAAAACGTTGTGCTACAACAAAATGAGAGAAAGTATGAAATTGGGTGCTTATCTGATAAGGAACGGTCACTTATTTCTGACATTTATCCACCTGACTTGCTGGAACTAAAAAAATACAATAGCCTGGAATATGAGAAAAAACGAATAATTGATAGCCACAATATCGGGCATCTCGAGAAAAAGGTAATAATGCCTTTTGTCTCGTTTGTTAATTACAATAAAAATGGATGCTCATTCAATATAAGTGATGACAAGATTTCTATATCAGGTAAATTTAATGGTGAGATACTTGCAAAGTACAATGACGATGATGCACTAAAAATTGCCAGTGGTTATAATTTCATTACTGATACAAAGTATATCTATTCTATTCCTCTTGCGTATCAGATGATGAATGGGAAAAAGTTGGTTATTAATCGTGATACGCACGAAGGGCTACAATTAGGCAATGGCCGCTGGAAGCCGGGAATAAAAATACAGCGTAATTCTATTACGCTGGGCTGGTTTCCACTTTACATGGAAGGTTCTGCAGTTTATCCGGCAACTATTGCAAAAATAATTGCAGATGAAATTAAAATACCGGCAGAAAATCTGTTATATAATGTGATCAGACTGAATCTTCATGCTTTGGTGCCCGCTGCATTTCAGTTACAAAAAAGTAAAAACGGGGTTGCGAAATTTCTTGGTGCTGCTGCACAACGACAGCTTGAAATTATTGCGGGGTCAAGATAAATATCTTGAAAGGTAAGGCAATTTAATTGATCGAAGAAGCCATCGATTCTGGTGCGGTGTTGATGGCATCAAGGCCGATGGTCGATCGGAGGTCATGCGTTCGGTGCCCACGAACAAGCTAAAGCCGGAGGAGCGCCAAAAGATTTTGGCGATCTGTAATAAGGAAGAATACCCGAGCTTGCCGCCGTTACCTGTGGTGAACCAATCTGATCGGGTTTTGCCATGAAAGTTCAGTATCTTCTTTATTTTCAGGATGTTGTCTTGAAAATTTGCGGGGCAACCTGGTATTAGAAGATAATATTGAAAATCTTCCGCAGCAAATATCTTACAATATTTCCGGTTTGGCTAAAGGATAGATGAATTTAGTCGACTCTAGCGTGTATGCTTGAGATCATGTCCACTTTCGCACTCATTCCTGATATAAATATGCACAATTCGGTATCCCTGCCAATTCTGGATCTGCCTATGCAGGCCGCTTCTCGTCCGCAGCCCTATATGCGGGTTAAAGGCCTGAAACGCTGGATGAATGATTTGCCCACGGCAGATTGCCAACGCACCGCTGTGGCCTTCGTCGAACAGTTGGACAAATTGAATAATGGCAACTATCTGCCGCAGGAACGTGCCTGTCTGATGGATAATCTGCGGCCTCTGGTGCAGCAGCTTGTCAATACTCTCAGTCAGCAGGTGCGCAAGTCTTATACGCCTTTAAGCTCGCGTGCACTTGAACGTTATCAGTTGTTACAGGATGTTCTGGCTAAAATGGCGACAGGCTATGAATTAGTGGTCAATGCTCTGGCGATGACGCGCCCGCATCGTGAACATGATGAGATGCTGTTACGCGAAGCGCTTTATTTTTCCTCGCAGTATCTTGCGCGTCAATTACTGGAAGCCTATCTGGTTTATATGCCCGAGCCAAAAAATTGCTGGCTTGAGCTGCACCAGTTGTATCAGTATGCGGCTAACACCGCGATGGCCAGCCTGACAGTGGACGATCCCTTTCCGGATATCAGCGTTCCCGTTGCGAATACGGTTGAGCTTATCTATAAACGTATCGTGCTATTGGCCTTGGCCGAACCCTACCATTTGATGAAGAATGAAGCGCGCGAATTTTATTATTTGCTCTCGGCCTGGGCCAGCAACTGTGAATTGTTGCCTTCTGTTAATATCGCCTCTGAGGGCGAGTTTGGTCTGGATGCCAATACGGGAAGCCCGCCGCGTTTTATTAATAATGAAATAGAGTGGGAGACTGAAAACGGCTATATTATCGATATCAGCGAAGCGCAGAAGCGTCTGGACATGCAATTGCAGCGTATTTTGCGTGCTAATCTCCTAGAACTGGAAGACAGCAACCATACGCTTATGCAACAACGACAGCAGCGTGACATGCTGTTACGCCTGGCCGATGCCTGGCAGGGTGTTCTGAGCCGCAATGCTGAACGTTCTATCAGTGAAGCACATATTGAAATGGCTACCGGCCTTAACGCGGGTCATCATTATATTTCACTTGGTAAGGCGTTTTCACCTGAAGTGGATGAGCTGAGAATAAAGTCTGATGAAATAGAGCCGACAATTTTTGCTGCCGCGTATCGTTCAGCACTGCAAAAAGATCGTTGCCATCATAATCGTGCTTATGAAACCAATCCCTGGTGGCAGCGTAACTTCAGTCGTCAGGGTGCCGCGTTGCACTGCTCGGTGGATTGCCCCAAACTGCGTACGGCTGTGGGTGAGGTGGTAACCTATTGTGATCCGGGTAATACTCCGACACGCTGGAAGATCGGTGTTGTACGCTGGCTGCATGCAAGCCCGGAAAACCAGCTTGATCTCGGGATTATGAATATTGCCGATTCAGCCGTTGCGGTGGCCAGTAAAGCCTTGGCGGGGTGTGGCGGGGGCACGGATTATTTTCGTAGTTTGCTGGTTCCAAAACAGGTGTCTTTGCAACAGCAACGTTGCCTGATTGTGCCGGCCAATATCTATGATATTAATTCGGTATTGGCCGTTAGCATGAAGCACCGGATTTTCTATGTGAAGCTGACTAAATTGTTGCTTTCGACGCAGACGTTTTCTCAATTTGAATTCGATGTTATCGATAAACCGCCAGCTAGCGGTGAAGATATTTTTATGCTCTAAATATTGTCGACCTGGATAAATATGCAGGTTGGCATTGAATGAAATAATGCCCAATAATATAGATGTCAGGGTCGTGGCTTATCCGCATATATCCGGCCTGTTGCCACGAGCGCTGGGATTCGATAAAGATGAAAGCGTGCGGTTTATCAGGAAAAAATACCCAGATCATCCCAGATCTCATCGATGCGGGATTTAATTTTCTCATCCATCTCAATTGGCTGACCCCATTCACGCGTGGTTTCACCCGGCCATTTATTGGTGGCATCAAAGCCAATCTTGGAGCCCAGACCCGATACCGGCGAGGCGAAGTCGAGATAGTCGATAGGGGTGTTTTCGATTAGAGTGGTGTCGCGTGCAGGGTCCATACGTGTGGTCATGGCCCAGATAACATCGTTCCAGTCGCGTACGTTAATGTCATCATCGGTGACAATCACAAATTTGGTATACATGAACTGGCGCAGGAAGGACCAGACTCCCAGCATCACGCGTTTGGCATGACCCGGATATTGCTTCTTCATGCTGACTACTGCCATGCGATAGGAGCAGCCTTCGGGCGGTAGATAAAAATCGGTAATTTCGGGAAACTGTTTTTGCAGAATAGGCACGAACACTTCATTCAGTGCCACGCCGAGGATGGCGGGCTCATCGGGTGGCCGACCCGTATAGGTGCTGTGATAAATAGGATTATTGCGCTGGGTAAGGCGTTCGATGGTGAAGACCGGGAAGCGATCCACTTCATTGTAATAACCGGTGTGATCGCCAAAGGGTCCTTCATCCGCTTCTTCATCGGGATAGATAAACCCTTCCAGCACAATTTCAGCCGATGCTGGCACCTGCAATTCGGATCCAAGACACTTGACCAGATCGGTTTTGGCACCACGCAGCAGACCCGCAAAAGCGTACTCGGAGAGGTTGTCCGGCACGGGTGTCACGGCGGCCAGAATAGTCGCGGGATCGGCTCCCAGGGCAACGGCTAGCGGGAACGGTTCGCCAGGATGCTGCTTTTGCCAGTCACGAAAATCCAGCGCGCCGCCACGATGAGCCAGCCAGCGCATGATGACCTTGTTGCGGCCGATCACCTGCTGGCGGTAAATGCCTAGATTCTGCCGCTCCTTGTGCGGGCCGCGTGTTACTACCAGTGCCCAGGTAATCAGAGGACCGGCATCTCCCGGCCAGCAGGTCTGGATTGGCAGCTTGCCGAGATTAACCTCCTCACCCTCGAATACTACATTCTGACAGGCAGCCTTTTTCACTATATTGGGCGACATATTCAGAACCTGCTTAAAAATAGGCAGCTTTTGCCAGGCGTCTTTCATGCCTTTTGGCGGCTCCGGTTCCTTGAGGTAGGCCAGCAGTTTGCCTACTTCGCGTAATGCCTCTACGGATTCTTCCCCCATGCCCATGGCAACGCGTTCGGCTGTGCCAAACAGATTTGCCAGTACGGGGATTTCTGAGCCGCGCGGGTTTTCAAATAGCAGGGCAGGACCGCCTGCGCGCAGGGTTCGGTCGCAGATTTCGGTCATTTCCAGAAAGGGATCAACCGCTTGGCTGATGCGTTTGAGCTGGCCTTTTTTTTCCAGCAGGCGAATGAAGTCCCGGAGATCTTTGTATTTCATTAAATTCGGAAACCGCCGTGACGCCTACGGTTGCGATAATCCATGACCGCGATACCTGCGGTGAGACCGGCTATTAAAAACAGCATCATCACGCCCCAGAACCAAGCGGGTAATCCAGGTGGTTCGCTGGCAATCTCTTTGGCACTGATGGGATCTTTTCCTTGCAGGCTGCGTAAGGCTATGTTGATACGGGCACGTAGATTGCCTAGCTCTTTTTCTGCGCGGACAAGATTCTCCTGCTCGGTGCTGGCATCCATTTTTGCCTGTTCCTGCGAGCTGAATTGGCTGATTTTGGCGTTCAGTTTTTCTATCTCCGCCTCTGCCGATTTGAGTTTCAGCTCGTCCTTGACAGCATTCGCCGTTGGCTGTTTGCTCCGAATCTTTTTCTTTAGACCCTGTATCGTCGTATTGGCATTGGAAACCTCATCTTCGCGTACCTGTAGTTCGCGCGCAGTTTTTTTCAGCTTTTTCTGTACTGTCGCAAGTGCAGCCTGGGTTTGCTTATGTTGAGCCAGCAAAATATCGTACTGTGCGGGTGCCGGTTGTTCGCTCACTAGAAAGGCGGCATCGACCCAGCCCTGGGCACCATTTGGCAGGCGGACTTCTTTAAATCCATTATTTTCTGCCAGAATTTCTAATGATGTACCGCTAGGCACGGATTGCAGCAGCGGACTGTCTTTGCTCGCGCTTTCATGCACGCCCAGTAAAATACGATCGGTTACATACAGGCTATCGGCCCAGAGTCTGGGAACACACAGCATCAGCAATAAAATTGAAATGCTTGTTTTTGATATCATCAGCCTTTCCTTGAATCAGGTTTTATTATTCTACAATCCCGCAGTGACGCAGTAGAGCGTTAATTTGCGGCTCTCTGCCGCGAAAGTCTACAAACAGTTCCATCGGCTCTTTGGTGCCACCCTGTTCGAGAATGCTATGCAGGAATTTAGCTCCGCTTGCGGGATCAAAAATACCCTGTTCTTCAAACAATGAAAAGGCATCTGCCGACAAAACTTCTGCCCATTTGTAACTGTAGTAGCCCGCAGCATACCCCCCTGCAAAGATATGTGAAAAGCTGTTTTGAAAACGGTTATAGGGCGCAGGCTGGATAACTGCAATGTCAGCACGTATCTGATCCAGTGTTTTCTGGACTCGTTCTGCCCGGATCGAGGTGTCTGCCGGATCATATTCAAGGTGTAAATGAAAGTCGAACAGAGAAAACTCCAGTTGTCGCAGCATTTGCATACCGGATTGAAAATTTCTCGCGGCATACATTTTATCAAATAGCTCATCGGGCAAGGGATCGCCGGTTTCGACATGGCCACAGATTAAATCGAGCGCTTCTTTTTCCCAGCACCAGTTTTCCATGAACTGGCTGGGCAGCTCTACCGCATCCCAGGCTACACCACTGATGCCTGAAACGCCAAGGTGGTTTACCCGGGTCAGCATGTGATGCAGACCGTGACCGAATTCATGAAACAGAGTGATGACCTCGTCGTGAGTGAACTGTGCCGGTTCGTCGTTGATGGGCGGTGTCAGATTGCAGGTCAGGTAGGCAACCGGCGTTTGTACACTGCCATCGGGATTACGTTTACGGCCAACACAGTCATCCATCCAGGCACCGCCGCGTTTGTTCTCGCGTGCGTAAAGATCCAGATAGAACTGGCCGCGCAGTTCATTATCGTCGTCATAGATATCAAAAAAGCGGACGTCTTTGTGCCAGCAGTCAATGCCTTCAACTTCCTGAATGCTCAGGCCGTAAAGCCGTTTTACTACCTCGAACATGCCGGGGATGACGCGCGTTTCCGGAAAGTATGGTTTCAGCTCTTCCTGACTGATATCAAAGGTATGCTGGCGCAGCTTTTCCGAGTAACAGGCTGTGTCCCAGGGTTGTAATTTATCGATGCCGTAATGTTCACGGGCAAAGTCTTGCAGCGCCTGTAATTCCTGTTCCGCCACCGGTTTAGCGCGTTGCGCCAGATCATGCAGGAAACCGATCACTCGTTGCGGGGAATCAGCCATCTTGGTTTCCAGTGAGCGTTCGGCATAGTTCGGGTAGCCCAGCAGTTGGGCTGATTCATGGCGCAGAGCCAGAATTTCCTCCATTACCTCGGCGTTATCCCATTGGCCGGTTTCCAATCCATGAAGCGGAAACTGATCCGAGGCGCGGGTGACATAGGCGTGGTAAATGTCCTCACGCAGGGCGCGATCATCCGCATAGGTAATCACAGCATAATAAGAAGGAAAGTCCAGAGTAAACAACCAGCCGGTTTTCTCTTTTTGCCCGGCGGCCTGTTTTGCCATGGCCCGGGCGGAATCCGGCAGTCCGGCCAGGCGGGATTCCTGTTCGATCAGGATGCTCCAGGCCTGGGTGGTATCCAGCACATTTTCTTCGTAACGAGTGGTCAGCTGCGACAGGCGTTGGCAAGTTTCCCGGTAGCGGTTTTTCTGTTCTTCAGACAGATCGACACCGGACAGATGAAAGTCGCGCAGGGCATTATCGACGATCTTCTGTTGAGCCAACTCCAGCTTAGCAAAGTCAGGGCTATCCTTTATGAACTGGTAAGCTTTATGAAGCCTGCGATTTTGTCCCATTTCCGTGGCATACTCGCTTAGCTTCGGCAGGCAGGCATTGTAGACCTTGCGCAGGGCATCATTGTTGACCACCGAATTCATGTGGCTCACTGGCGACCAGAGCCGGCTTAATCTGTCATCCATGTCTTCCAGTGGTTGAATCAGATTATCCCAACTATAGCGGTCGATGTAGTTATCAAGACGCTGATTCACAGTTTCGCGAATTTCGCTTAGCAGGCTGTCGATAGCGGGTTCGACGTGTTCGGGTTTGATGCGGGAAAAGGGTGGAAGGCCGGACATTTCGAGCAGGGGGTTGGACATATCAATCGTAACCTTAGGGGTTTATTTGCAATAATGGCGAGATTTCTCTAGCTCTGTTTAATTTAACACGATGAATGACCACAGGAAATCGAATGACCGATAAATCTTTGCCTTATGCAGATCTGACGCCGGACGTCATTCTCGATGCGGTAGATGCTCACGATTACCGGAGCAGTGGCAGTCTGCTGGCGCTGAACAGCTATGAAAACCGGGTTTATCAAATTGGCCTGGAGGACGATGGCTTCATTATTGCCAAGTTTTATCGACCCGGGCGCTGGAAAGATGAGGCTATTCTTGAAGAACATGATTTCAGTCTGGAGCTGGCAGCTGCGGAAATCCCGGTTGTGGCACCCTTGCCGGATGCCCATCAACATACTCTGCACTATTATCAGGGCTATCGCTTTGCCCTGTTCCCTCGTCGTGGTGGCCGTTCGCCAGAACTGGATGATCCAGAGCATTTGCGCCAGTTGGGACGGTTTCTCGGTCGTATCCATGCGCTGGGCAATAGCCGTCGTTTTGCCAGTCGAACGCGTCTCACCACGCAAGGTTTCGGCCGTGAGGCGCTGGATTACCTGCTGGAAAATAATTTTATTCCTGCCGAGATCCTGCACAACTACCAGCTTGCGGCAGAAGAGGTACTGACTCAAATCGAGAATACCTGGGAGGCCTTGTTCCCCCTGCGTGAACTACGCCTGCACGGTGATTGTCATCCCGGCAATATTCTCTGGACCGACAGTGGCCCGCATTTTGTGGATCTGGATGATTGCCTCAGTGGTCCGGCGATCCAGGATCTATGGATGTTGCTCAGCGGTGACCAGGAACAGATGGGCGTTCAGATGCGTCAGATTCTGGAAGGCTATACGACTTTTTTCGACTTCGATCCGCTGGAATTGCAGCTTATCGAACCTTTGCGTGCATTACGCATGCTGCATTACAGCGCCTGGCTGGCACGGCGTTGGCACGATCCCGCTTTTCCTTATGCCTTTCCCTGGTTTAATACGCCGCGTTATTGGGAAGAGCAGCTTTACAGTCTGCGTGAACAGGCGGAGCGTCTGTCGATGCCCAGCGTGAAGGTTGGCTGATAAGGCTCTCTCCGACAGGAAGAACTGCTGTGAGGCTCATTAATCGTTTGCCGCGACATCGATCATGTATTCGATGGATTCTAATTCCGGTGATTCCCGGTGGCCCGGATACGGGTTGCCCCGAATTACGGGTTCGTTACACTTTTTTTGCATGTTGAGGTGTGGTGTCGCTTCGTCCCGTTTTGACAGGAGAACGGCCTTTTACTCCAGCCAGTAGATAATACGCAGATCGCCCTGTGCATCTTCCGCAAGAGCGGTACAGCTTTCTACCCAGTCACCGGCGTTGGCATAGGCAATGCCGTCCATGTTCTTTATGGCAGCATGGTGAATGTGGCCACAGACAATCCCGTCCACGTTACGCTGACGGGCTTCACGTACCAGTGCTTGTTCGAAGCTGCTGATAAAATTCACTGCATTTTTAACCTTGTGTTTCAGGTAGTGAGAGAGCGACCAGTAGGGAAACCCCATGCGTCGGCGCAAATTATTGAAGTGGCGATTAAGCCAGAGCAGGACATCGTAGGCCCAGCTGCCGATATGTGCCAGCCACTGATTGCTGGCCACTACGCTGTCAAATTCATCTCCGTGGATGAGTAACAGGCGGCGACCATCGGCGGTTTCATGCACAGCATTCAGTTGTATCTGGATGCCATTAAAATTACTGCCTGCATATTTGCGCAACATTTCATCATGATTGCCAGGGATATAAATCACCCGGGTACCGGTGCGCGCTTTTTTAAACACCAGTTGCAGCAAATCATTGTTGATCGGTGGCCAATGCCAGCCTGAACGCAGTTTCCAGATATCGATTATATCGCCAAGAAGATAGAGATAGTCACACTCGGTATTGCGCAAAAAATCGAGTAAATACTCGCTTTGTGCATCACGTGTGCCGAGATGTGTATCGGATATAAAGACGGCTCGTTGTTTGTGTGATGACATATCGACAACTCTCTCCGTGCCTTAATACGAGGCCACCTTGCCTGTTTTTTATGACCGTCATGTAACAAATTTATGAATATTTATTGACCATATCGTCATCTGAGTGTCTTCATCCATTCAATAAAGTGTCATTTTCCACCTCTAGACTTGCCCTCAGGTTTACCCATTTAGTGAGGATTGTTTATGAGTCAGATGATGCGGGTAACAAGCAACCAGCCCTTTAAACTCAATGGCGTTCTGGCCGGGACGCGAGGCCATGGTGTCAGACACCACCTGGGCGGCCTGCTTGAAAGTGTGATGGAAAAGGCGTGTTCTCTTGACCACCTTAACCGCCTATATGCCAGGCTGCCGGAAACCCGGGATGACCGGGATTTCCTCAGGATAGTTTTGGAACTGTTCAAGATTGATTATCATGTGGCGGATCAAGGGCTCACGCGCATTCCCCGTGAGGGGGGGCTGATCATTGTGGCCAATCATCCTTTTGGTGCGATCGAAGGTGTGATCATAGCGGCCATGCTTCGCAGTCTGCGCAATGATGTAAAAATTCTGGCCAATGGTCTGCTTCAGCGTATTCCCGAGATCAGCGATCTGTTTATCGCTGTCGATGTCCTCAGCAGCAGCGGTGCCACGCAACGTAATATGTCGCCGATGAAGGAGGCCATGCGCTGGGTTGCCAAGGGTGGTGTGCTGGTCGTCTTTCCAGCGGGAGAAGTGGCGCATCTGGATCTGCGTCGCCAGGCGGTAACGGATCCGGTATGGCACCCCAGTATCGGACGCATCGTTCGCCGCAGTAACGTCCCGGTTCTGCCAGTGTTCTTTGAAGGTCGTAATGGTGCCATGTTCCAGTTGGCCGGTCTTCTGCACCCGCATTTGCGCACGGCCTTGCTGCCGCGTGAAATGATCAATAAAGGGGGGCAAACCCTGGTGGTGCGCGTGGGGGATGTTATTAGCGAAAAACGTCTGCGTGGTTTCAAGAAGGATGTTACAGCAATAACGGATTATTTACGTTTGCGTACCGAGATGCTGCATTGTGGTCAGCCTGAACCAGAAGTTAGCACTAAAGCAGGCGGATCAGATATGCACTGGCAGCCAGTAGCCGAGCCGGAATCCGCCAACGTGCTGGAGGCCGAGGTAGCGGCTTTGCCGGATAAGCAATGTCTGGTTGAAAACAACGAGTTTGTAGTTTATTACGCTCATTCCCGACAGATCCCCCGTCTGCTGAACGAGATTGGCCGCCTGCGTGAGACGACGTTCCGTGCCAATGGTGAAGGCACCGGCAAGCCACTGGATATTGATCTCTATGATAGCTACTACCTTCATTTGTTTGTCTGGCGGCCACAGAGCTGCGAGGTAGTCGGTGCTTACCGTCTGGGTGAGTCCGATAATATTCTTGCCCGCTTCGGCAAGAAAGGGCTCTATACCCAGTCGCTGTTTCGCTATCGGCGAAAACTTTTGAATACCATCAGTCCGGCACTGGAGCTGGGACGCTCTTTCGTACGACAGGAATATCAGCGTAGCTTTGCACCGCTGATGCTGCTCTGGAAAGGTATAGGCCAGTATGTAGCACAGCATCCACGCTATCGCATATTGTTTGGCCCGGTCAGTATCAGCAATGATTACCATAATCACTCACAACAACTGTTGGTGGAGTTTCTAAAGGTTAATCATTCCCTGCCTGATCTGGGACGTCTGGTGAAGCCGAGGCGGCCTTTCCGTCAGCAAAAAGGGCTGAAAAAAGTCTGTGAGGATGCCGCACGTCAGTCCCGCGATGTGGATGATGTTTCAGAGTTGCTGGCGCAGTTGGAGCCGGATGGCAAGGGTGTGCCCATCCTGATCAAGCAATACCTTAAGTTGGGAGGACGTTTGCTGGCTTTCAATGTAGATAAGGATTTCAATGATGCTATCGATGGTCTGATCATGGTAGATCTGAGCCAGACCGATCCGCGCGTGCTGCGCCGGTATATGGGCGATTCTGCCGAAGCATTTCTGATGGCTCAGGAAGAGGAAAAGATGTCTGGTTAAAATGAAGCAGCGTGGTGCAAGCGGTCAAGATATGCAGAAAAACCCGGCCTAGCCGGTCTTCGAGGGGTTTCTTCGACAAACTTCCTTCGACAGGCTCAGGACGAACGGAAATGATTAATGAGCGGCAGTTATTCTAAGGTATATGGGGCTTGAAACAGCTATTTAGTCTGCTTTTCCGTTGCCAGGGCTTCGAGATCACGGCGTTGTTGATCTTCTGTTTTGCGCATGCTCGCGGCGTCCCGCGCCAGGTATAGATACATGAGCGGTACGATATACAGGCTGAAAAAGGCACCGATGCCCAGCCCACCTGCAATCACGATACCGAGTTGATTACGCGGGGGTGCGCTTGAGCCGGTTGCGATAATAAGTGGAATTACGCCGAGTACCATTGCCAGGGTGGTCATGAGTACGGGGCGCAGGCGGATGCTGGCGGCTTTTTCCACTGCTTCACGAATGCCCAGACCTTCATCATGTTGCAGATCATTGGCGAACTGCACCACCAGAATGCCTTGCTTGGTGATGAGGCCGATCAACGTGATGAGTGCGATCTGGGTGTAGATGTTGAGGCTGGCCAGCCCTGGCGTCATGAGCAATAGCGCACCCGCCGCCGACATGGGAACGGTAAAGAGAATGATCAAACTGTCCCGAAAGCTGTTGAATTGCGCGGCCAGCAATAGATAAATGAGTACAATTGCCAGCAGGATGGAGATCATAAAAGTATCGCCCTGTTCGATAAACTGGCGTGAGGCACCGCTGTAATCGACATGTACCGTCGGCGATGCCTTGTTGGTCGCGGTTTTCAGAAAAGACAGCGCCTCGCCTTCAGAAACTCCGGGGAACTGTACACCTTGCAGGCTGACACTGTTCAGACGGTTAAACTGCGGCAGTGCCTGCGGGATAACCCGGATTTTGAAACTTACCAGAGTCGAAAGAGGTACCATCCGACCACTGGCGCTACGCAGATAAATCTTTTTGAGCGCCTTGCGTGTTGCGCGGTAGTTCATTGGTACCTGCGGTATTACCTGATAGGCGTAGCCTTTACGGGTAAAACGATTGATGTACGCGCCGGAGAGCATGGTTTGCAGGTTGCTGGCGATGTCACGCATATTGATGCCCAGATCAGCGGCAATCTTACGATTGATACGGATGTCGTACTGTGGCTGATCTATCTTCAGATTCTTCTGGATAAACAGGAATTTGCCGCTTTTACGTGCTGCCGTCAGCACTTGTTGCGCGATCTGTTCCAGAGTATTAAAAGGACCATCGCTGGTAATGACAAAATCGATAGGGAATAGTCCAGCCGAACCCGGCAGCGGCGGTGGCGTGAAAGCGGCACCCTGTACACCTGCGATCTTATTCAGTGCGACCTGAAGTTTGGGTTTTATTTGCTCGGCCGTTCTTTCATGTGTGCCCCCTGTTTTAAGCGTAACCCCCGCGAAAAAGCCGTTACTGCCTGCTCCGGCGGGGCTGAAACCTGTGACCATGAAGGAATGTGCTTTTTCAGGAAGATGGCTCAGCACGTCCAGCACCTGTTTGGCATAGAGTTTAATATAGCCTGGCGATGCATCCGGCTGTACGTTGTTAACGGTGAAAATGACATCGCTGTTTTGCGGCGGAGACAGTTCGTGGCGCACCGAGGTAAACATAAAATACACGGCGATCAAGGTGGCTGCAATGAATACCAGCCCGGCGGATGGAAATTCCAGAAAGCCATGCAGGCTACGGTCAAAAGCTTGATTGAGCCGGTTGTACGTGCGCTCAAGAAAATGGGACAGGCCCTGCTTGGGCGTATGTCGCAGAAAATGCCCACTCATGACCGGCGACAGGGTCAGGGCGACCACCATGGAAACCAGTACCGCGAAAATAATGGTCATGGCAAACTCGGTGAACAGGATACCGGTCAGACCGCCGGTAAAAATCACAGGCAGGAACACGGCTACCAGGGTGGTGGACATGACGATTACCGGCATGGTCAGTTCCCGTGCAGAGAGTATGGCCGCCTGGAAACCGGAGCGTCCCGCATCAATATGTCGATGAACGTTTTCCACCACCACGATAGCGTCATCCACCACCAGCCCGATGGCCATAACAAACGCCAGCAGGGTGATCAGGTTATAGGAGTAGCCGCTGAGGAACATGAAAAACCCGGCTCCGGCCAGCGACAGGGGGATAGCGATACCCGGGATTAGCAAGCCCCGGAAAGATCCCAGGAACAGATAGATCACCAGCATGACTACGGCCAGAGTAATACTGATGGTGGCCACGACTTCGTGAATCGATGAGTCGATAAAGGTGGCGGCATTGTAGGGCAGGCCCACAGCCAGTCCTGGCGGCAGTTGTTTGCGCAGGGCTTCGATCTGTTTGCTGACACCCAGAGCTGTGTCGAGTGCATTGGCTGATGGCGTGGTCTGAATACCAATAGCTACCGACAAATGACCGTCGAAATAAAAGCGTGAATCATAGTTTTCTGCACCCATTTCCACGCGAGCGACATCTTCAAGGTAAATAGGCTTGTTGGCGACCGTGGTTATCACCAGTTTTTTAAACTGTGCGGGCTTGTTCAGTTCCAGGTTGCTGGTCAATGGAATGGATATCATGGGGCCTTTCGTTTTACCGATGGCAGCGACGATATTTTGTGAGGCCAGGGCATTGCGCACATCGGTTGCGGTAACTTTGCGAGCGGCCATTTTTAATGGATCAAGCCAGATTCGAACCGCCTGATTATTACCATTACCACCGGATATGCTTGGCGGCACAATCTGAGCCTCGGCGACCCCGGGTACGGTCTGTATCCTCGGCTGCACATTGCGCACTACGTAATCAACGATCTGCGGGGTGCGCATGCTGTCATTCGGGCTATAGAAGGCAATGTACATCAGTGCCGTACGATGCCCGGAAGAGGCGTTGACGCTGGGAGGAAAGCTGTCCTTGGGCAACTGCGGTTCAATCTGCTTAATTTTGGTCAGGGTTTGTGCCAGAGCAGCATTGGGATTGGTGTTAAGGCGCATGTTGAGGATAATCGAGGATTGTCCCTGACTGCTGCTGGAGGTCAGGTAATTCAGGCCGGGGACACTGCCTAGCACCCGGCTCAAGGGCTCGGTGATATAACTTTGTATGGTCTGCGGGCTGGCCCCGGGGTATGCGGTGTTGACACTGATGCTGGTGGAAACCAGTTTGGGATATTCACGCACCGTCAGCGAGCTTAAGCCGTATCCTCCCAATATTGCGATCACCGCAGACAGGGCAATGGCCAGAACCGGCTTGCGTATAAAAAGATCGGTCCAGCGTGCCTGTTTTGATTTTGCGCTCAAGGGTTCAGCCCCTGCGTATTGTCTTTGGGTGGATGAAGCAGGGCCGCCGGTACCGGGACGATTTGCACCCTGGCACCGCTATGCAGTTTGACCTGACCGGCAATAACCACCTGTTCGCCAGTCTTGAGTCCCTGCGTAACGGCAACGTAACCCTGGTGATGGCGGCCTGTTTGTATGCTGCGCGCTATGGCCACATCGCCGCCCTGTTTGTGTTTGACCACATAGAGATAGGCACCATAGCTTTTGAATGTAATCGCGGTTTGCGGTACGGCCAACGTCGGCTCATCTTGTTTGAGAATAACCTGGACTACACCGTACATGCCGGAACGCAGGCGTTCATCCGGGTTGTTGATCCTGGCCTCGATCTGGATATCGCGGGTTCGGGCATCCACACTGGCATCGATGGCACTGACCTTGCCATCGATGCCTTTTTTGCTGAGACCATCCACTAGAAGATGAACCGGATCACCGATTTTAATGCGCATAATTTCGTGTTGTGGCAGGGAAAAGATCAAACGTAGCGGATTCCACTGTTCAATGCTGGTGACGATAGTACCAGGTGCCACGTATTGGCCCAGCGCCACTTCTCTTATCCCCAGATGACCATCAAACGGCGCGCGCAGTTGCAGATCGGTGAGTACGGCCTGCGCCTGCTGAACCGCAGCGCGAGCATCGCGGAAGTTGGCCACCGCGTCATCGAGTGAAGCCTGGCTGACGGCGTGACGCTTGATGAGATCCTGCTGCCGATCACGAACCTGCTTTGCATTGATGAGTCTGGCCTGGGCAGATGCCAGTTGAGCGCGAGCCACATTGTCATTGAGTTGTAGTAGTAACTGTCCTTTCTTGACAACGTTACCGGAATCAAAAAACAATCCGGTCACCGTGCCAGCAGATTGAGGCGAGAGCGATGCGCCCTGAATCGATTTCAGCGAGGCCACAGCCGATAGCGTTTGTGGCCATATCATCGTTTGTGACTTGGCGACCGACACCGTCACCGGTGGTCGAGGCATACTGGCCATGGCACTCAGAAATTTGGCACCCATGTAACGGCTAAAACCGATCACGCCGCCATAAACGACAATAACCAGACTCAGCACCACAAGCAGACGACGGACTAAACGAGATTTTCGGGACGACATAATTTTTACCGTCTTGATATTTTAACTGACTATTTCCAGTAGCAGGTTCTTGCTCTGGGATGTATATCCGGCCTGCTCCAATGTGCAAATAAGATGGAGTCGAATCGAGGCGATATTTGATTTTGAAGCGGGTATTAAAACACAATTATAAATCCGTTTGGCGTATAACTTCGTATAATATTTCCATGGAGTGGCTACCAGGATCATGCCTGCCATGCGACATGATTATTCAGATTGATGTGCCGGGTTACGCTATCGTTAACCTGATCTGTTTTTTCGTTACAGAAGGCAGTGGGGCGTGACGCTCAATGAGACTAAATCACTCGATCATTTCCCCCGTCAACCGGGATCTGCGCGCCGGTGGTTTTGGCGAACAAGGGGCTGGCGAGTGCGCAGACCAGGTCGGCGACATCCTTTGAGCGAACTTCGGTTTTGAGCAGGTTCTTGGTTTTGTATTCCTGCACGCTGAGGTGGTAGTGACGGGCACGCTTTTCCAGTACTTCATCGGTCCAGATGGCGGTGTCGAAGACCGCATCCGGGTGCAGGATGTTGACGCGGATTCCGTCTCCTGCCAGTTCCAGCGCGGCCACACGGGCAAGCTGGGTCATGCCGGCCTTGGCGACGGAATAGCTGGAAGCACCGGGACCGGGTGCAGGTACATTTTTTGAAGCGACAAAAACCACGGCCGGATCGATGCCCTGCTTGAGGAAGGGGATACAGGCGCTGAGTACACGTTGATGGCTGGAGAGGTTGATAGCGATACTTTTATCCCAGTTCGCCTCGTCAAGCTCTTCGATGCTGGCGCTTAAGGGGAAGGTGCCGGCGTTGCTGACCAGAATATCCAGGCCGCCGAAGCGTCTGACCAGACGCTGAAGTGCTGACTGTATGTGTGAGCGATCACTTACATCGCAGGGAATGCCTATCACGGATGGGGACGTAAACAGGGTTTTAATAGCCGGATTGATGTCCAGTGCTGCGACCACTGCGCCCTGTGCCAGCAGAGATTCCACGCAGGCCTTGCCAATGCCGCTGGCAGCACCGCTGACCAGCGCGATTTTGCCTTGCAGAGTGGCCGCCTGCCTGTTTTTTTTCAGTTTCGCCTGTTCCAGTTCCCAGTATTCCAGTTCAAAAATATCCTTCTCGGGCAGGGCGTACCAGCCGCCCAGTTTTTCCGCCTGCAAGATACTTTTCATGGTGTGTTGGTTGATATCGTCGATAATGCCCAGCTCGCTAACCGTATTAGCGAACTTCAGCGTGCCGATACCTGGCCATACGGCCCAGCAGGGTGCGGGATTGAGACAGGTCAGATTCCGCGTTTTGTTCGTTTCAAAATACTGCCGGTACTGATCGGCAAAATCGTCAATTGCGGTTACAGGATCCTCATCGAGCAGGGCGGGGATGCGTTTGGTACGAATCACATGGTCGGGTGTCAGGGGACCCTGGTTGGCGATATGGGCCAGGTTTCGCTGGCGGGAAAAGTCCAGCGAGAGGGGGGTCTGTGAGAGCCGGCAAAGGCTGGCCTGTTCACGAGTGCGGGAAACATGGTGGCGAATGGCGGCCAGGCTCAAAAGCTGTTGTTCATTGCAACGCGCCTCAATATTCGCATCTGGCTTGAGCGTAGCGCCCTGCTCTTCAATATAGGCTTCGGCCTGGGCTACAATTTCAATCATGCGTGTGTAGCTTGTTTTGGCATCATCCGCAAAACTGAAGACACCATGATGCAACAGGATAATGCCGTCATACTGCGACCAGTCGAGATCTTGCGTGCGCAGGTAAATGTCTTTGGCAAGAATAAAGCCGGGCATGACATAGGCCAGGATGAGCATGCGCTCACCGTAAAGCTCGCGCAGCAGTTGCTCACCATCGGGGGTGTTGCTCAGGGTGACTACGGCATCGGCGTGGGTGTGGTCGACAAAAACAAAAGGGATCAGGGCGTGAAGAATGGCTTCAACCGAGGGGTTGGGCGCGCCGGGGTCGATCATGGCGGTGCGCTGCAAGCGCACCATATCCGTGTCGCTGAGTTGTTCGAGCCGGGCCATTTTTAGCAGGACATCCATTTTCACGGCAGGAAAACCGGCCGCTTCGATGGTGGCCAGATCCCAGCCGCTGCCTTTTACATAAAGCAGGGATTCGGTTTCACCGAAAAAGTTGCACTGGCTGATTTTGACCGAGGTATTGCCACCGCCGTGGAGCACCAGGTCGGGATCCTGACCCAACAGCCGTGAAGTATAGATTCGTAGTTGTAGTAAATCGTCTGCACAGGCAGCCGCAGCCACATCGCGCCATCGGTTTTCCATAATGCCCCAAAATCAAGTCGTCGTAGGTAATGGCGGGCATTGTAACGCGATAGTATTGAGAAAAGCAGTCAAACCTGACTTAACTGTTCTTGCTCCATTTTTGTCCGAATACGGGTCATAAGGAGTCCGACATCATCACCTTTAGACCATTCTGCGATGCCAAAGTGGGTGTCGAGTTGGAAATTTTCCAGTTCGGGACTGGTTTCGAGTTCGGGCAGATCCAGCGTCTCGATGCGATGGCTTACTTTTTGTGCAAGTGTGAGCGCATCATCGGCATGTGTTTCCGGCAACACCATAAGTAATTCATTCTCATCCAGACGGCCGATGATATCAGCCCAGCGTAACTGGTCGTTGAGCATGTAGCGCAGGGAGATGAACAGGGATGCCGGATTTTTGTTCTGTGTGGCGCTGATATAGTCATCGAGGTTGTTCAGGCGCATAAGAATAACGGATAGCGGATTGTGATAGCGGCGGCTGCGTGATACCTGGGACTCCAGGCTTTGATACAGGGCGCGGCGGTTGGGCATGCCACTTTGCCGATCCACCAGGATATATTCCTCAAGTTCGCTGGAGAGATGGTCGCGTTCCTGCATAAGCTGCTGAATAGCACTGATATCGGTAAAAAACTGTATGAAACCTGCATTTTCACCCAAGGATCGGGTCGAAGCGAGTAGCCACTGATCTTCGTCGGAGTCGTCTTTTGCCAGATGGGTGGTTGAATTATCGATGAACAGATTTTGCAGCGGCTCGGGAACATCCTGGATGTCGCGATCGAGTATCAGTGCAGCTTGCTCGCCCAGTATTTCGACCAGAAGATCATTCATCCAGCGGGCCTGGCCTGTCTCATCAACCAGCAGCATAGCCTGTGGACAGGTTTGCATCATGGCCTGAAGTTGTTGCTGAGAAAGTTGTGTAAACATGGTTGGAAATATACCTTTGGTAGTCCGTGATTGGGTCTTTGGAAGTATATCGGCACAAGAGCAAATTTTATTTAGCACAAACAGGGAATTGACCGCTTATGAGCAGGAGCCGGGGCTTTAGCTCCGGACACAATATCTGATTATACGGTTAAAAAACGGCGGTCACGGTGTGAAATCATTGGTCGGGGTAACGGTGTGAAAGTGAAAGGGAATTTATATGTTTTCGCCCTGCCAGGGCCGGGACAAAAAGTACAGAAAATTCCATGAGCGCCGATAAACAGGCTGTATGAAGTCATTAGTCGCATCTGAAAACAGGCGGGTAGACGAGCTGGATTTTAAGCGTATCAAGCAACGCTTTGTCAAATTGAATATGACAAGGTTGCAGCGCGTCAATTCAGATCTGCGTCCCAGTCAGCGTGATTTTATCCAGCTGTTGCCGCTCCTGTTCCACGTTAATCATCCCATTCTGCCTGGTTATGTTTCCAAAGACACGCCAGTTGGTTTGCCGGAGTACCGGCCCTCGAAAGAGGCGCTGGCAGCTGCGCGACGGTTGTCGAAAAGTTTTTTATGGAAAAAACGCGCCTACCGAAAGTTTGATATTCATGGCCTCTATCTCATGGGTAGCACCGGCACGATTGCCTATAGTAACAAAAGTGATTTTGATATATGGGTGGTGCACGACAGCGATCTGGATGTCCGGCAGATTGATGAACTACAGGTTAAAGCGGCGGCCATCGAGGAATGGGCGGCGAGTATGGCGGTGGAAGCCACTATTTTTCTGGTGGATGCACAGCAATTTAAACAGGGTGGGCATGGCCATTTGAGTAGTGAGGGCAGTGGCAGTGCCCTGCATTATCTGTTACTGGAAGAATTCTATCGTACCAGCGTCCTGTTGGCTGGGCGCTATCCACTATGGTGGCTGGTGCCGCCGGATCAGGAAACAAATTATGACGGCTTTGTCGAGGATATCAAACGCAAGCGGTATATCCACAGTCGTGAACATATTGATTTTGGGGGCCTGGCCGAGATTAGTGCCGAAGAATTTTATGGTGCAACGCTGTGGCTGCTTTATAAAGGCATCAACTCTCCCTACAAGTCGATACTGAAAATTCTGCTCATGGAAGCCTATGCCAGTGAGCATCCGCAGATCGATTTGCTCGGCGTACGTTTCAAACGTGCCGTTTATGAAGGTGAGGATGATATTAACGCGCTGGATCCTTACCTGATGATGATGGATAAGGTGGAGGAATATCTGCTTGAGTATAATCAGGAACGGCGTCTGGATCTTGTGCGTCGGAGTTTTTATTTCAAGGTTGGCGAACAACTGAGCGAAAGCCGGGGTCGCAGTAAAAACAGTTGGCGGCGTGAGCTGATGTCTACCTTGGTCAACAAGTGGGGCTGGGCGAGTGGACAACTGCTGCGACTAGACTCAAGAGATGACTGGAAAATAAAAAGTGTAGTGGAAGAACGCAAGGCGCTGATACGTGAGTTTACCGGCAGTTACCGGTTTCTTTCATTGTTTACCCGTTCACGGGCACACAGCAGTAATCTTATCAGTCAGGCTGATCTCAATGTTCTGGGGCGCAAGCTCTATGCTGCCTTCGAACGCAAGGCAGGAAAGATTGAGATTGTTTATAAGGGTATTACTAGTGACCTGCATGAAAGCCATTTATCATTCCATCAGTTGTTCAGTGATAATGGTCAGGAATACTGGATGGTGTACAGCGGCGTTGTGAATAAGGATGATATCTATACCCGCACACCCATGAAGCGGGGTTACAGTCTCATAGAAATCATGGCCTGGTGCTATTTTAACAAAATCATTAATCGCCATACCATCCTTGCTCTTTATGCCAAAAATTCCGATTTGACGGAAAAAGAACTCTATTTACTGGTGGAAAACATGTCGCGGTTATTTCCGGATGAGGTGCTGGCAACCAGTTCGGTCTATGACATGCGTCAACCAGCCAGAATATGTGCCGTTGCTACCTTTATCAATGTTGGAATGGATCCTTTTTCGGTACAGACACGCCGGGGAAAACATATCAGCAGCAGCCATACGGATGCGCTGAAATATGGCGGCAAGAGAGAAAATCTGACGCTGAGTATTGACCAGATTATTGTAACCAACTGGAATGAAGTGCTGACCTTCAAGTTTTATGATGTAGACGGCCTGTTAAAATGTATTCAAGCCTATATGAAATGGTCATCCTCGGAAAACAAGAAAAATCTACCGCCCATCAATGCATTTAGTTTTTCTTCCTATCGTGGTACTTCGATAGCGCGACGAATTGAAACGCTGTTTGCAGAAATCATTAACACTTTTTACAGTGGCACCTATGCTGAGGGTACACGTTATATCCTGGGTGTCGAGTGGGAATACTATGTGTTAAGCATGGAGAAAGGCATACTTCAATACGAGAAAGCTGGCAACATTGACGAATTGTATCGTTACTTTTCACAGCCGGCAGATCGTTTTCATCCGGTTATTTTTGATTCGCAAACGCTGAGCGATAATGTTCTTCCCTTGATCTACAAAAACAATTTCCAGGGCGATGTGCAGTGTTTCTTTGAAGTACGAAACGATGAGGTTGATGTCTATGTGCTGGATGAGCGAGGATCATTGTGTCGCCAAACCCGGTTTTTTTACGACATGTTGGGCCTGGTCAGGCACTTTAAGGAATATTTTGAGTCGGTGCGTGAGCGGATGGTTTATTCGCTGGAGGCGGGATCAAGTTTTCGGGATGTGCTGTTTTATCGCATAGATCGAGGGTTAAACGGGCAGCGGGAAATTTATCGTTATGGAGAAAACAGTTATATTCAGACCGATTCCTATATCAAGCTTCAGGTGATAGTGGATCATCAGGGTGACAATATAGTTTTCACCTTGTTTTGTGAAGATCGGGAATTTTCCAATCTTGAGTACGGCAATGGCATCTATCATGAAGTTGCCAGTTATATTCTGTCACTGCGTAAAAGTGGTGAACCCTACCCTGTCTACATTACTGATCTGGATTTATCCAGCACCCTGCTGGATATCAATACCGAATCCATACAGACGGTACATTATCTGCACTACAAAAAAATTATCGAAGATCGATTAATGGATGAAATAAAACGCATGGACAAAGACCCGTCATAAAAACCGGGAGCTAAACCCTGGCTTGTTATCAGTCCGTACGCATCGCCTGAAAAATATCCAGCATATCTTTTTCGACTTTCTTCATCACAGGTTTGAGTTCAGGATAGGTTTTGTCGGTAAGCTGGAGTGGATTAGCAGCAACCACCAGGGTGTCATCACCTTCAGCAAAAATAGCTATTTTAAAAGGCAGGTAGGGAATGAGTTGCGGATAGTGATCGCTAAGGCGGGCAATCAGCTTTGTCTTGCCGAAAAATACCACCCGGTACTTGTCAGTGGTATAGCCACTTTTTGTCAGACCGATATCTACACGCTGCACCCGAGTGATGATATAACCGTGATCGCGAATGCTGACCTGTAGTTTGAGCATGGCCTCGGGAAACTCCAGATCAGAGCGCGCCATAAGCAGACCCGCAGCCTGGCTTGGGATGCTAACAGCCAGACTGAAGATGAGAGCGAGGAATAGCAGAAGCTTTTTCATAGGGTGGCCTCCTCGATAATGGAAATATAAACCTGACTCATATTGTCGCAGAGTTTGTTGAGTTCGTCATTATTGAACAGATAACTCAGGTGTTTGGGATTCAACGCATAGACCATGACCTTGCCCTGGCGTTTAACCACGGTGATTCGGCAGGGCAGGAACAGGCCCACGCGAGGATCGACAGCCAGCGCGTTGTTGAGTAACTGGAAGTTGCAAAAATAGATAATAACCTGGTTGTAATTTTCCTTTGCTTTTTTGACTAAACCGCTGTCAAGAGTCTGAATCCGAATGATACGAAAATTCTCACCGACAATGGCACGCTTCAGTGCGGCGATGGTATCCTTCATGTTGTAGGGGGATTCATATGACACTGTCAGTTTGTCATGACCGGGTTCACGATAGGCATGGATCGGTGCCCGTTTTTCAAAGCTGCGGATAAAACTGACTACATCGTTAATATCCTGCTCACTGAGTCCCTGTTTGAGGAAGGAGATCATGGGGGTGCCTTCACGCCCATTCATCAGGGTCGCCTTGATCATCTGATCAGAGGCGGCGTGCAGGAAGCCCTGGTTGTTCAGGCCGGGAGCGATAATAGGCAGATTACGCGGGCGGGAAAAGGTTACGCCGGTTCCCTTGCCGCCTTTACCATTTTTGCCATGGCAGGCGGCGCAGTGTTTTTTGTAAATTATGCGGCCTTTTGCCGGATGGCCGTTGACTTTGATGCTGGGATAAAGAATCGGCTTGCCTGGATCCCAGCTGCGGATATGCTGGACGATGGCCATGATCTGCGTATGGCTGAGATTCTTGAAGGCAGGCATGACTCGACCCGGTCGGCCATCACGAATAGTACGGGCAAGGAACTGATCGCTAACCGCATATTGAAAATCGGGTAAGGCCAGTGGTACGCCCACGCCTCCCTTGCCCTGATTGCCATGACAGACAGCGCAGTTTTCTTTGTACAGGGTTGCACCCTTTCTGTCAGCGGCAGATGCGGGTTGGCTGACAAAAACCCCCAAAAGTAGTGTAATTGACAGAATTTGGTAGCTCAGACGCATAGCTTGACCCTGGTTTATTGTGACTGGATTATAATCAATTCAATATATACAATAATAGGACTAAAATACAAGTAATCACAATTACGGCATTGATGATATGAAGCCTTTTTCGGAGTCTTGTGAGCAGAATAAGGGCCCGATTCTTGACGTACTCAGTAAGCAGCTTGCATATGTGAAAAGCGTGCTGGAGATCGGCAGTGGCAGCGGCCAGCATGCGGTGTACTTTGCTCGTCATTTGCCCCATCTGCACTGGCAAACCAGCGATGTACGTGATCGGCATGCGGGTATTCATCTGTGGCTTGATGAAGCGAAGCTTGGCAATGTGGGTTCACCGCTTGAACTGGACGTCAGCCAGGCACAATGGCCGAAGCTGGAAGTGGAAGCCGTGTTCAGTGCCAATAGCGTGCATATTATGTCCTGGTTTTGCGTCGAAAAGATGTTCGCCGGGGTTGCCCGTATATTGCAAACCCAGGGTCTGCTGTGCCTGTACGGGCCGTTCAATTATGATGGCACGTATACCAGCAAGAGCAACCAGGAATTTGATTGCTGGCTTAAAACGCAGGATCCACAAAGCGGCATTCGCGATTATGAAAAACTGGTTGAGCTGGGACGCCAACATGATTTGCGCCTGGTGCATGACTATGAAATGCCAACCAACAATCGTCTTTTGATCTGGCAAAAGGCCCGGGTGATAGAATTCTGAACAACCGCGCCAAACACCCGCACACGCCACCGTTCTTCCTGAGCTTGTTGAAGGAATCCCTTCGTCGTTGCTCAGGAAAAACCCCGCCGAAGCAGGCTTGTGTTGTTTTGTCAGAAACAAAGAATGGCCGTTATTAAACCAATGCATGGGGAGGCGTTCCACACATTCAGAAAAATCGCGGCTTCAACCAGTCGCCAATATTCCGTATTTCCTCTTCACAGACGCTGTGCTGCATAGAATAACTGTGCCATTCAGGGGTATATCCCATCTGTTGCAGATAAAGCCTGGAATCCTCACCCATAGAATAGGCTACGACCGGATCATGCTGACCGTGAGCCTGAAAAACCGGCAAGCTGCGCGGGGCGAGCGTTCCTTGTCCGGCTTCGGCCACGAGTGAGGCCGCCAGCGGCAGATAACAGGACAATGCCAGAATGCCGCCCAGCATTGGCGCAAAGCGCAGGCCGGTGTAGAGAGCCATGACGCCGCCCTGTGAAAATCCGGCAAGAATAATATTTTCCGTTTTCACGCCGCGCCCCAGCTCGGTTTTTATCAGTGTTTGAATCAGTTGTTCCGCATGTTTGATGCCGATTTCATCTTCCCGTGCATCGGCCTGCAAGCTATAGATGTCATACCAGGCTGGCATAACCATGCCGGTATTGATGGTTACCGGCAGGCGCGGGGCATGCGGGAAAATAAAATGAATGCCATGATCTTGAGGTAATCCCAGTTCCGCTACGATAGGTTCGAAGTCATCGCCGCTGGCACCCAGGCCATGCAACCAGATGACGCTCTTGTCACCGTCCTGATCGCCGCTATGAATACAGTCTAATGTTTCGCTCATGCTGTCAGCGTCACTTGCTCGCCCGTGCCGGTGCTGCAATGACGGCTGAGTTCGGCGAAAAGCTCAGCGCCGGTTTTTTCTTCCTGCCATTGATTCTTTTCCGGGTCAAAATTAAAATGAAAGCCACCGTTACGGGTTGCTACCCAGATCTGCCGCAAGGGAGCCTGACGGTTGATAATGATTTTACTGTTATCTTCAAAGCTTAGAGAGAGAATGCCGCCAGTGGTTTCAAAATCAATATCGAGATCGTCCTCCTCGATGACGTTATCGAGTGTATCTTCAATAGCCGTCAGCAGCTCATCCGCCTTCTGATTGAATTCAGATTCATCCATTATTTTTGTGCCCTGTAAAGTGAACAGCGTTGATTCTACTGCAAATAGCCGAGATTAAAAAAGGTAGAATAGCAAGGGATATATCCGCCTTCATAAAACAGAAGTGGAAATTGTAACAGTAAAATTGCTATGGTGGCGGTTGTGAGAATTATTAGCGTAAAGCGTATACTGCCGTCCCCGGCTAACCAGTGGAGAAGTCAGTGTGACCCCTGAAAGCAAACATGAAAAGAAACAGGCAGGCGTCAGGCTACGATGTTTATGTTTTGCACTGCTCCTATGTGGCTTGAGTGCCTGTGGCAAAAAAGGTCCCCTGTATCTGCCGCCTGGAATAATACCCCTGCTGAAACCCGTGCCGGAAGCAACCGTGAAATCAACTGCCAAACCGGCGATCACGCCTGTAACGGATGCCACAGGAAAAGCATCGCCAGCAGCGGCAGATAAACTACAACCCTGAACTCGATTTTAGAGAAATTTTATGGATTATTTTACTTATCGCAACGGCCAGTTGTATGCGGAAGAGGTAGCTGTCGAGGAGATCGCCCGCATTTATGGCAGCCCCTGTTATGTCTATTCCCGGGCTACCCTGGAGCGGCACTGGCGCGCTTTTGATGACGCATTTGTTGACCGTGATCACCTGCTTTGTTATGCCGTTAAAGCCAATTCCAATCTGGCTATTCTCAACCTGTTTGCCCGTCTGGGTTCGGGGTTCGATATTGTTTCCGTCGGTGAGCTGGAGCGGGTGCTGGCAGCGGGTGGTGATCCTGGCAAAATCGTTTTCTCAGGCGTGGGCAAGCGTGCAGATGAAATGCGGCGTGCGCTGGAAGTGGGTATTCACTGTTTTAATGTGGAATCGGAAGCTGAACTGACGCGGCTGAATGCTGTGGCCGAAGAACAGGGATTGCGTGCGCCGGTGTCCCTGCGCATCAACCCGGATGTTGATGCCAAAACCCATCCCTATATTTCCACCGGTCTGAAAGAAAATAAATTTGGTATCGATATCGAGCAAGTGGAGGCTGTTTATGCCCAGGCAGCCGGGATGGCGCACATCGATATTCTCGGGGTGGACTGCCACATCGGCTCCCAGCTCACCGAGACGCGCCCGTTTCTGGATGCTCTGGAACGTGTGTTGATGCTGGTGGACAGACTGGCTGGGCAGGGCATCGAGCTGACGCACCTGGATCTGGGCGGCGGACTGGGGATTCAGTACCGTGATGAAACACCGCCCCAGCCCGCCGATTATATGACCGATGTGTTGGCGCGGCTTGACAATCGATCCTTAAAAATCCTGATCGAGCCGGGCCGTGCAATCGCCGGTAATGCCGGTATTTTGCTAACCAGAGTGGAATACCTAAAACATACCCCACACAAGGATTTTGCCATAGTCGATGCGGCTATGAATGATTTAATCCGGCCCACCCTTTATGATGCCTGGCAGGATATTGTGCCGATCACGCCGCGCAAAGGCGAGACGCGAAATTATGATCTGGTCGGGCCTATCTGTGAGACAGGTGATTTTCTTGGCAAAGATCGGCCACTGATCCTAGCAGAAGGCGATTTACTGGCGGTGCGTTCATCCGGTGCCTATGGTTTCGGCATGAGTTCCAACTACAACTCCCGCCCACGGGCCGCCGAAATCATGGTGGATGGAGACCAGGCGTATGTTATTCGCAAACGCGAAAACATCGCCTCCCTGTTCGAGCGGGAACAACTGTTGCCCTGAAGCCCAGGGCGCTCAATAAACTTGAAGAGGGCGATCACACGTTGCGCCTTATGTTGTGGTGGCTGCATCCGCGAGAGATTTAGTGTTACATCATGGTCATGGTGTTGCCATCCAGCGTGCAACGGAGAATGTTGATTTTGCCATTGAAGTGGCGGATTGGCAGGTCTTTGATGTTCTTAATAACACATTAATTGAGAGAGGATTCCAAACCACGAATACACAGCACCGAACATGGCAACACGGAAATTATGGAAACCTATGGCTGGGATATGACACAAGCTGCCGCCTGTTTGCTCGGACAGCGTGCAAGATATATTGCCGTACTCAACACAGCACAGACAATTAAGGCGCGGGATAATGACGAATGGGGCGGGCTAAATATGGATTTATTAGGTGAGGAAATGTGTACACATATAGAAAATGAGTTTGAACGAAAGCGGCAACTATTATCCGCTTTCATCGACGGGTTTAATCATTAAGAAGAATAAAGACGCTGGAACTATTATTTAATGGCCATAAAAAATCCGAACTCTACTCATCCCTCTGGCAATCCTGCGACGAACTGCGCGGTGGCATGGATGCCAGTCAATCAACCTGGCTCGAATGACACTGGCTTGAAAATAAGTTAGGTATTACTGTCGCTGCTGATATGGATGAGGCTGAACTGGTCTTGCTTGAAAAACTGTATGAGGCGGTTCTGTTTGAGGATTTACCCCAATCTGAAATTACGGTTGATGAGATAAAAACATGGCATCGCCGCTGGTTGGGTAATGTGTATGAATGGGCGGGGGAGGAGCGTTCGTTAATATGAGCAAGGGAGAGTTTCAATTTGCTGCTGCCGCTCAAATCTCTCAGTTATTAAACAAGTTTGAGCAGGATTTTCTTAAGCACTACACGCCTTGTTCTGATTTTAGCCTGGATCAGTTGATCGAGGCGATTGCCGTAGCGGTTCTGGAACTGAAAAACAGCTGTGTCTCCATGGGTGATGGCACTCGACAAAGTCTGGTCAATCATCGGACGCTTGTGATTAAAGCGGCTGAATCAGGGCAGAGTCTTAATCGCCTTGCCAGTGCTCAGTTTCATTTTGAGGTTTATAAAGCTATGATGTTTTCCTGATGATTCATTTTACAAAAATGCAGGGGCTGGGTAATGATTTCGTTGTCATTGATGCCATTAACCAGTTGTTTAATCCGGATGTCACCCAACTGCGCTTTATCGCCGATCGTCACTTCGGCGTGGGCTGTGATCAGATTCTGCTGGTGGAGCCTGCCCGGTTACCGCAGGTGGATTTTACCTACCGTATTTTCAATGCCGATGGCAGCGAGGTTGAGCAATGTGGCAATGGTGCCCGTTGTTTCGCCCGTTTTGTCCATGACCAAGGTTTGACGACAAAGTCCGAGATTCCTGTAGCGACTGCCTCGGGCATTATTCATCTGCGGTTGCAGGATGATGGCCAGGTGACGGTCAACATGGGTGCGCCGGTATTTTCACCTGCCCGTATTCCCTTTATTGCTGAGACCGAAGCCAGTGTTTATCCTCTGGAAGTGGCGGGCGAGACGCTGGATATCAGTGTCTTGTCGATAGGTAACCCGCATGCCGTGTTGCGGGTCAATGATGTCGATTCGGCACCAGTTATCGAGTTGGGTGAGAAAATAGAGTCACACCCGCGTTTCCCACAGCGGGTCAATGTTGGTTTTATGCAGATACTGGACAGGCAGCACCTTCGTCTGCGGGTTTTCGAGCGTGGCAGTGGCGAAACCCTGGCTTGTGGCAGTGGTGCCTGCGCCGCTGTGGTGGCGGGTCGCCAACAGGGCTGGTTGGATGCTAAGGTAGCGGTGAGCCTGGTGGGCGGCGAGTTACAGATTAGCTGGCCAGGCGGGGATGAGCCAGTGATGATGACCGGGCCTGCCGTCAGTGTTTATGAAGGTGAACTAAATTTATGAGTATCCAGCAAGAGAACAGCATGGATGATAAAGAACTGGAACATACCCTGGTGCGCTATTTACGCGATCACCCCGGTTTTTTTGAGCAACATCTGGATTTGCTGGCCGACATGATTTTGCCGCATGTGCATGGCGGCACGGTATCGCTGGTGGAGCGGCAAGTCTCGGTGCTGCGGGAGCAGAAAGATCAATATCGTCGGCAATTACAGCAGCTTGTCAGACACGCAGAGAAAAATGAAAAACTCAGCAAACATTTCAATGATCTGATTCTGGCCTTGCTGGATGCCCGTGAACTGGCTCAGGTAATTGATATTATCAATCAGCGTCTGCGACAGGAATTCGAGGCGGAGGCGGTGTCACTACGTTTATTTAATACGGATCATCCGTATTTACGTGAACATCCGGAAATGCTGGACTGGAGTGAGCCTATGCTGGGAACCTTTGAAAAAGTAATCAGCGGTCGTCGCCCGGTCTGTGGCACGTTGCCACCGGTACAGGTTGAGGCGTTGTTTAATGAGGCTGCTGAAGGCATCCAGTCCACTGCGCTGATTCCATTACTGATCAATAAACAGAGCCGGAAATGTTATGGTCTGCTGGCCATTGGCAGTCATGACGCGGGACGTTTCCGGGCCGATATGGGCACCCTGTTTCTGTCTCATCTCGGCAAGGTTCTGTCCCGGGTGCTAAATCAGCACCTGGGATGAACATCCAGTTAGCCTAATATGGATAAGCGCGCACAAACCCTGATTGTAGAGTTTATCCGCAAGCTGCGAACGGAACGTCATTATTCACCCAGGACGCTGGATGCCTACCAGCGTGATCTGCAAAAGCTGTCGCGTTTCTGTGAGCAGGCCGGGATTGAAAACTGGGCCGGGCTGGAGCAGGTGCATATCCGGCGCTATATTGCGAGCCGCCATCGACAAGGTATCAGCAGTAAAACGTTGCAGCGTGAACTTTCTGCCTGCCGCAGTTTTTTTGCCTGGCAGTTAAAAAACAAGAACCTGAAGCACAACCCCGCCATTGATGTGCGCGCCCCCAAAGCCGGGCGCAAATTACCCAGGACGCTGGATGCTGATCAGGCCATGCAGCTGCTGGAAACTCACCCGGAGGATTGGCTGCTGGTGCGTGATCATGCCATCCTGGAGCTGTTTTATTCCTCCGGCCTGCGCCTCTCGGAGCTGGCCGCCCTGAACCTTGCCGAGCTGGATATAAAGGAAGGTATGGTGGATGTCATTGCGGGCAAAGGCGGTAAGGATCGGCGTTTGCCGGTGGGTAAAAAGGCGTTGGCTGCCCTGAAGCGCTGGCTGCTTCAGCGTGACAAGCGGGTAACGGGGGTGCAGTCAGCCCTGTTTGTGACGCATCAGGGACGGCGCATGGGGGTACGTAACATCCAGTTGCGGGTAAGAGATTGGGCACGCAGGCAGGGTCTGGACAGAAATCTGCATCCACACATGCTGCGGCACTCTTTTGCCAGTCATCTGCTGGAATCCAGCCATGATTTGCGTGGCGTGCAGGAGTTGCTGGGGCATGAGGATATTGCTACTACACAGATCTATACCCACCTTGATTTTCAGCACCTGGCTAATGTCTATGACAAAGCGCATCCCCGTGCGCACAAGAAAAAAAATTAACGTGAAACTGAAAAACTTATCAAGGCAAAGGCTCGAATATGCTCGTTCCGCCTTTTTGTTTTTGCACTGTTGGCTTAAGAGAATAGCGTATCCCGTTTCAGTCCTGGTGTTATCCGCCTGTCTGTGCAGTGGTCTTGCTGCTCATGCCGATCTTCTTTTAACCCGGCCTGAACAAGCCTGGCTGAAAGCACATCCGGTTATTCGGTTTGCGGTCGATCCTGATTTTGTTCCCTTTGAATGGGTAACAGAGAATGGGGAATACCGGGGCATGGCGGCAGATTATCTGGCTCTGGTGGAAAAAAAACTGGATGTCCATTTCAAACGTGTGCGCACAGATAGCTGGCTGGATGCGATGAGCATGATTCGCAAACACCAGATAGACATGTTGCCGGCACTGGCGCGTTCGCCCCAGCGGGAAAAATATCTGCTGTTTACGCCGCCTCATATCATTATCCCGGGGGTGCTGATTTCAGCAAAGAATTATCACAGCATCGAACAGTTAGAAGATAAAAAAGTTGTCGTGGTGGGGGGATATGTCTGGGATGATCTGATTGGTCATCACCGGACCGATGTACACCTGATACGGGTAGAGAATACGCATGATGGCATGGAGCTAACCGCGCTGGGTGCGGTGGATGGCATGGTTAGCGATCTGGCCTCGGTGGCACATGCCATGCGCGAAGGTGCTTACAGCAATTTACATATTGTCAGTTACTTACCACACAGACTGGAACTGGGGTTTGCCGTACGGGGTGACTGGTTTGTCTTGCGTGATATTTTGACTAAAGCACTGGATAGTCTGACAGGAAAGGAAAAACAGACCATTACAGAAAAATGGTTAACGCTGGATCGGATTAGTTTCTGGCATAAGCCCGCATTTTGGTACAGTGTTTTATCGGGTATGGGAGTGCTGTTGCTAATTCTGGGGGTGGTATTGATCTGGAATCGCATACTCAAACATCAGGTGATATTGCGCACACGGGCGCTGGAGAATGCGCAGATGCAGTTGATTCATGCAGAGAAAATGGAATCTATTGGCCGTTTGGCGGCAGGTGTCGCCCATGAAGTTAAAAACCCGTTGGCGATTATTCAGATGGCTTCAGATTTTCTTGCGCAAGAAGTTGTCGGTAACAAGGAGGCGCATGAAGTTATCCGGGATATTGATAACGCCGTTAATCGAGCCAATCTTGTCATCCGGGGGCTGCTGGATTTCTCCAGAGGTGAAAAGCTTAATATGCGTCCGCTGAATATTAACGAGGTTATCGAGCGCGCCCTGCAATTGGTGACTTATGATTTGCGCCAGCATCATGTCGAGGTGGTCACGGCTTTGAGTGATGACTTGCCGCCAATGCAGATTGATTCAGGTAAGTTGCAACAGGTGTTTGTCAATCTGTTCATGAATGCGGTTCAAGCGATGGGGAGCGAGGGCCATTTGCGGATTAGCAATTGTCTATACAGGATTGCGACTGAGCATGAATTACGTCGTGATCGGGAACACCACTTCCGGTTAGGTGAGGAGGTTATCCTGGTAGAAGTGGCCGACAATGGCCCGGGCATTCACGATCTGGATCAGAAAAAAATATTTGATCCGTTTTTTACCAGCAAACCATTGGGAGAAGGAACGGGGCTGGGGTTGTCTGTATCACAGAACATCATCAGTTTGCATCACGGCATTCTGGATGTTCGTAACGGGATCGATGGGGGGGCGGTTTTTACCCTGATTTTTAAAATAAACAAGGAGCCGCAACAATGAAAAAACGTATTCTGGTGGTGGATGATGAAGCAGCTCTGACCCGCATGATAAAAATGAATCTGGAGCGCAGTGGCGACTATGAAGTGCGTACCGAAAATCATGGCACAAAGGTAGTCGCAGCAGTGCGTGAGTTCTGGCCGGATCTGATTTTTCTGGACGTGATGATGCCGGATATGCCCGGTGACGAGGTCGCCCAGAAATTGCGAGAGAATCCTGTTCTGGCGGGGATCAAAATCGTCTTTATGACTGCGATTGTGAGCAAGGAAGAAACCAGCGAGATGGGGGGTAACATCGGTGGCAATGAATTTTTGGCCAAACCGGTAAAAACCGAAGAGCTTATTAGTACGATCGAAAGAATGCTGGGTGGTTAATCAGAATAGAAAATAAATAGTGAATATTTTATTGAATATTCACTATGGTTAAGCTATAAAATGGGTCATGCAGACAAAACTTGTTGAAACGAGCGCAGATAATATTCGTGTCGGTATTCTTGATGCGGCGGAAGCGCGATTTCAAATCTATGGTCTGAACAAGACCACTATGGCAGAAATAGCGCATGACATGGACATGTCCGCCTCCAATCTTTATCGTTATTTCAAAAACAAACAGGATATTGCGGCAGCCTGCGCCTGTCGCTGTATCGATGCCCAGTTGGCGCTGCTGCGTGATGTTGTGCGTATGCACGGGCTTTCAGCGGAGAGAAAACTGGAACGCTGCGCTCTGGAGATGTTGCGGTATACCTGGGAAATAGCGCACGATCAACCCAGGATCAACGAACTCGTCAACCATGTCATTCTTGAGCACAGTGATCTTGTGCACACCAAGGTGCGGGAGTCCTGCGCCTTGCTGGCCGAGGTGCTGGCCCAGGGCAACGAGTCAGGCGAATTCGAGGTGAGTGACGTAGTGAAAACAGCGGAAACCGTGTATGCCGCCCTCAAAATGTTCCATGTACCGACATTTATGAGTCTTTATACGCACGAGGAGCTTATGTTACGGGCGCAGGATGTGGTTGCCTTGCTGATTTGCGGGCTGCGCGGGCGAGGCCGGGAGCCTTATTAATAAAAAAAGTAGCGGGTCAGCTTGCCGGGGCAGCGTCTGCAAACACGGTTCAGCTTAAGTTATTTGAGAGAAAACGGGTAACACATGCAATGTCGGGCTTCGCCATAAAGATCATGGCTTAGCGCTACCCTGCACCAATGTCCGTGGCAATGATGCTGAATCGTTACAAAAAAAATTAATTAAAGCTGAATATTAATCAGATTATTCAGACTTTAATATTCAGGGAATCAGAAGGGGAGTGGTGAGCATGCGGCGACTGGAAGAGCATTTTGGCGAATGGGTATTGAAATACCGTTGGCTGGTGATCATTGTTTCTCTGATTCTGGTATTTCTCGCAGCGAGCGGCATGAAAAACCTCGCCATGTCTACCGATTACCGGGTTTTCTTCAATGCGGACAATCCCCAGTTGCGGGCTTTTGATGCGCTGGAAAACACCTACACCAAAAATGACAACGTCATGTTTGTGCTCACGCCGAAAAGCGGAAAGGTATTCAGTCGTGATGCCTTGGAGGCGGTGGAGGTTCTGACAAAAAAAGCCTGGCAAATGCCCTACTCTATTCGCGTAGATTCTATTAGTAACTTCCAGTATAGCGAGGCCCGGGGTGATGATCTGATCGTCCGCGATCTGTATAAAAATGCGCAGCAGCTCAGTGACGCGCAGATGAAAAAAATCCAGAAAATAGCGCTGGCCGAGCCACTGTTGGCGGGCAGACTGATTTCACCAGATAGTAAAGTGACTGCGGTCAACGTGACTATCCAGCTTCCTGGTAAGAGCGAAATGACCGAGGTACCAAAGGTGGTGACCGCCGCACGCAAAATGGCGGATGAAATTCGTTCGGCCTACCCGCAGATGGAAGTCAGATTGACCGGCATGATAATGATGAACAATGCCTTCTCGGAATCGGCCATGGGTGATATGAAGAGCCTGGTTCCGCTGAGTTTTCTGCTGATGATGATATTTCTTGCGGTTCTCCTGCGGGACTTTCAGCGTGGTCTGCCGGCTTTTCTTGTTATTATGAGCGCACTGGCCGGCATCGGCGCGCTGGTAAGCATGGGTAGTCTGTCCATGCCGGTGATGGCGATCCTGCTCCTGCTTGGATTTTTTCTGTTGCTGTGGTCGTTTCCGGCGACCATGTCGACCCTGCTGGTGATTATATTGTCCATTATTGCGGCGATGGGTATTGGCGGGCATCTTGGTTTTCCGATTACACCCCCTTCTGCTTCGGCACCGACCATTATCCTCACCGTGGCGATTGCCAATTCAGTGCATATCCTGATCACACTGTTGTTTGAAATGCATCACGGCAAAGATAAGCGTATGGCAATCAACGAGAGCCTGCGGATTAATTTACAGCCGGTATTTCTTGCCAGTATTACCACGGTGATTGGCTTTTTAAGCATGAATTTTTCTTCGGTTCCACCTTTCCGGCAGCTGGGAAATTTTGTTGCCTTCGGCGTGGTGGTTTCCTTTATTCTATCGATCAGCTTTCTGCCTGCATTGATGTCCCTGTTGCCAATAAAGGTACGCGCAGTTGAGGAAGGCAAGGATACCCTGATGATCCGCCTGGGTGATTTTGTTGTGCGTCGGCGCAATCATCTTTTATACGGAATGACTGCGCTGGTTATTATCCTGGTAGTATTTATTCCACGGAATCAGCTGAATGATGTTTTTGTGCACTATTTTAATGACTCGGTGCCCTTTCGAGTCGATTCGGATTACACCACCAGCCATCTTACCGGTCTTTATACGGCGGATTATTCTCTGCCGGCCGGCGAAAGTGGCGGCATTAACAATCCAGCATACCTGCGTGAGGTAGAAGCCTTTGCCCAGTGGTGGCGGAAACAGCCGGAAACCATGCACGTTAACAGTTTTACGGACATCATGAAGCGCCTGAATAAAAACATGCATGGTGATGATCCAGCCTGGTACCGTCTGCCGGATAAGCGAGATCTGGCGGCGCAGTATCTACTATTGTATGAAATGTCCCTGCCCTATGGGCTGGATCTCAACAATCAAATCAGCGTGGACAAGTCCAAAACCCGACTTACAGTGTTGTTGAAAACTCTGTCGAGTAACCAGGTGTTGGCGCTGGATAAACGCGCACATGCATGGCTGGAAAAAAATACCCATATCATCAAGAATGCGATCAGCAGCGGTCCAACGCTGATGTTTGCACACATCGGTCAGCGCAATATAAAACAAATGCTGATTGGCACTACGGTTGCGCTGATCATGATTTCCATGATCCTGATCTTCGCCCTGCGATCCCTGAAGATTGGTCTGGTAAGCATGTTGCCCAATCTGGTACCTGCCGCGATGGGCTTTGGGCTTTGGGGTCTACTGGTAGGTGAGGTAGGCCTGGCCTTATCCATAGTGACCGGCATGACGCTGGGTATCGTGGTGGATGACACGATACATTTTCTTAGCAAATATCTGCGTGCCCGGCGGGAAAGCGGGCTGAGCAGTGAAGATGCCGTACGCTACGCTTTTAGCCATGTGGCTCGGGCGATGATTACCACTTCAGTGGTGCTGGTAGTGGGCTTTATTGTGCTGGCATTTTCCAGCTTTAAATTAAATTCCAACATGGGTATGTTAACGGCGATTGTTATTGTTTTTGCTTTAATGGCTGATCTGTTCCTGTTGCCGCCTCTGTTAATGAAACTGGAAGGAAAAAAAGCATGAAAAAACGTACAGGTATTTTTATCCTCTTATTGCTTTCATTTAACCTGATGGCTGCCGGGAGCAATACCGGCGTCGATAAGGGTGCCGAGAAGAAAGGGCTGGCGATTGCGGTTAAAGCAGACAAACTGGATACTGGCTGGGGGGATCAGGAAGCGACTCTAGAGATGATTTTGCACAATCGCCATGGCGATACGAGCACGCGCAAGATGCATAATAAAACTCTGGAGGTCAAAGGTGATGGCGATAAAACCCTGATAGTCTTTGATCGTCCGCGTGATGTAAAGGGTACCGCTTTTCTGAGTTTTACGCATGCGCTCAAAGCGGATGACCAATGGCTCTATCTACCAGCGTTGAAACGCGTCAAACGTATTTCTTCGAGCAACAAGTCCGGCCCCTTTATGGGCAGTGAGTTTGCCTATGAAGACATCTCCTCCCAGGAAGTTCAAAAATACAACTACAAGTTTATCAAGGATGATGTATACAAAGGACATCCTGTTTTTGTTGTCGAGCGTTTTCCGCGCTACGAAAATTCAGGCTATACGCGCTTAATCACCTGGCTGGACAAGAAAACCTATCGTCCGTTGAAAGTGGATTTTTATGATCGCAAGAATTCCCTGCTTAAAACACTTACCTATTATGGCTACAAGCAGTACAAGGGCAAGTTCTGGCGTGCAGACAAAATGGAAATGATTAACCATATTACCGGCAAAAGCACGACCTTGCTGTGGACAAATTATAAGTTCGACACGGGTTTAAGTGATCGTGATTTCGACAGGAGCAGCCTCAAGCGGGCTCGTTAACAGTTGGCATAAATATCTATCTGGATGGGACTGATATTGGTTGCCGAGACGCACAAGATCGAATGCTCCTGGAGCGTAAAGACATGGAGGCGTAGAGCCTGGAAAGGCTTGTTTCCCTTTGCTTCCCTGTATCTTTGTGTGCTCTGCGTTAATTATCTGTTGTTAATTGCAGCACCGATTCCGGTAAAGGCGGATACCCTGAAACAGGATTTCTCCGGCAACGTGGGGCTGGAGTATCGGCATTTTTTCTCACCACCCTCCGACCCTCGTCAGCAGGGTGACAATCTCTCCGTGTCTATTGAGCCTGAATATTATTCCGAATGGGATAATGGTAATCAGAGCTTTACCTTTACGCCCTTTGCGCGCCTGGATCAGGGGGATAATAAACGCAGCCATGTGGATATTCGCGAGCTGATGTGGGTAAAAGCAAATAATGACTGGGAGCTGCATGTAGGTATCGGCAAGGTATTCTGGGGTGTGACCGAAGTGGTGCATCTGGTGGACATCATCAACCAGACCGATCTGGTGGAAGATTTTTATCTCAATGCACGCCTGGGACAGCCGATGATCAATCTGGTTTTGATTAAGAACTGGGGTACGTTAAGCATGTTCGTGTTACCAGGCTTTCGTGATCGTACCTTTCCAGGTATCAAGGGACGACCCCGGACGATACCCTGGGTGGATACCTCGCAGACGGTCTATCAATCTCCGGAGGGTCGGCACCATGTAGATTATGCTGCACGTTGGTCTAATACCTGGGGTGACTGGGATGTCGGCGTAAATTATTTCAAGGGTACCAGCCGCGATCCACGTTTTACCCTGGGCACTAACGGAGGGGAACCGGTATATATTCCGAATTATGATTTGATTAGTGAATATTCCACTGATATACAAGCGACCCTCGATGCATGGCTGCTAAAATTTGAGGGCTACTACCGGCGTGGCCAGGGGCCGGCTTATTATGCTGCGACGGGTGGCTTCGAGTATAGTTTTTACGGCGTGCTTCAAAGTAATATGGATGTGGGTCTCGTGGTCGAATATATGTATGACGGGCGCGGTAAGCGTGCCCCGACACCCTTTCAGAATGATTATTTCATTGGTACACGCCTGACCCTGAATGATGCACAGAGCAGTGAGTTGCTAGCGGGGTTTATTCGTGATGCGGGTCATAACCGCTACTATTTCAGCCTGCAAGCCAGTCGCCGGGTCGGGGATAACTGGAAGATTTCCCTGGATGCCCTGAGCTTTTCCAAGACGCCAGTTTATGATCCGGGGTATTCTTTCCGCAATGATGACTACATACAACTCAAGCTACAGTACTATTTCTAAATAGTCGTTCAAAATACCAGTCCACGCAAAACCTGCCGTTCGTCCTGAACCCGTCGAGAAGGAAGCCCTTCAAATCAGCTGCAACCGCAAGATGCCTTCCATTTTTTCGGCGGTTTCCGACTTGCCGGTACGGCTGTCGCCGACCAGTGCCACGGTAACGCTGACTTCCCCGCTGTTGTCGGCATGGCGGTTACGTTTTTCCAGCGCCTGGGTTTTGATCAGGCCAATTAGATCCTTGGCCAGGCGTACCGGGCCCTCCTGCTCTACATTTTTACGGCTGCTGAAACCACAACGCTTGATATCCTCATCCAGGCTGCTTTCATAGGCACCGGCCATTAATTGACTATGGGCAACGCCGACTTTGAGTTCGCCGCGTGCGATGAGGATATTCATATCACCAATGAAACCTTTCTCATTTTCGGAAAATTTTTCATACAGATGCGGATGCAGTACCGTGCCATCGCTGTCTTTGAGCAGCGGGAAGGGGTTAGCCCAGTAACTGCTTTCCTTTGCACCCCGGTGGGTTTGGGTGGAACCGGCGGCGACACGTTCACCGAGACGAAAATGATGCAGTGCATCCTCAATGTGCATGTCAGACTGAATAGTCGATTCGTTTGGTTCGATCAATGTGAAGTTATTCATATAAAGCAGCACATCCAGTGCATCGCCACGGAACAGTTCAGTAACATCGGTAACCGGAACGATTTGGCGGGCGTTAGAACCGGTATCCTTGTTATAACCTACTTCACGTCCAGCCATCTGCATCTTGGCCTGTGTGCTGAACCCATCGAGACAAGCAAAAGCTCCGGTTTCGGTGCCGTAGAAAACCGGGCGGGTGAGATTGTCATCACCCTTGCGTAAACTGATCTTGCCCATATCGTCAGCCTTGATTAGCATCTCGGCAATATAGGGCTCATCGTTTTCATCGAAACGCACTACGTAGCGGGTGCAGCCGCAATGCAGTGGCAGATCGCCATCAAGAATAGCGAGTACGTTATGCAGGGTCAGCACTGGTTTTTTTGCATAACCGAAGTATTTCAACTCATCAATATTAGGGACCACGCCGATCAATACTTTGTTTTTCCGGTCATAATAATAACCCAGATCTTTTTCACTGGCGTGGGGATCACCAAAGAAGAACAGGCCGTCAGCGCGGCGTTCTCCGGTGATGTCCTTGATGCGGGCGAAGGGAAACAGGTTGAGCAGCCCCGGCTCCATTTCGATACACCCGCGTGATTTGTGAATATAGGCAATGATTAATGAGGTGCCTACCTGCAGGGGCACGGAGACCCAGTCCTTGCTGACAAAACGATCCAGATCCAGCGGGTTATGAGCCAGCTCATAAAAAGGTTTGGCGCGTTTGTTGGAAGGGGTGGAATAGTCCACCCCGGTCTGAATGTCGGCGGCAATGGTCAGGGGTACATGCGCCAGCTCAGTATAGTCAGCAGGATAATTAAAATAGTGTCCGGAAATTTCACCCGCAGTCACATTGGGTGAGGCATCCATACCTGAGCTGCGTCGTACGCCCTGATCCAGGCCGACATTATTGAGTAGTTGACGCCGGGTTTCGAGAATAAGATCGGACAGCGTGCCAGCCTTGTCGGTTACCTTGTCTTTGACGGTGTCGGGTGTTTCGCAACCAGTGGAAACGACATCGTTCTGCAATCGCACCAGCCGTGAGTAAGCGCTCCCGCGATAATGGTGGAAGGCACCATCCATAAATTTCACCAACTCGCGGGCATGTTCCTTTTCTTTTGCGCTGTCGAAGCCGTGGGATTCGAGGATATTGAGCAAATCACGTACCTTGACGGACTCGATATAGTCGATCTTCTGTTTTGCCTCGTGTTTCTGCACATCGGCACGGTGTTGCAGATCCTCGATAAACTGGGATTTGTAGATTTTCAGGAAACGGGCAAATGCGAGGCTGCGTAGTAACTGTCTGGGGGTGCTGCAACCATCACGAATTTCAAGAATTTTTTCCATAGTGCCAGCTTCAATAGTCAAAGTAGAGGGATGATAAACCGTATTTATGGATAAGGCCAAACAGCTTATTTTAGCGGTGCATTACAAATTCTTAGGCAAAATAAATATGCCGAAAAAACAGTTTTAGCCCACTCGAAGGCTAATCTTATAACCGCCAAACTTGCGTATATTCAATACGCCGCTACCGAGAATCAGGTATTGGCCTTTGATACCGTTAAGTAGGCCCTTGATTTCGGGTGATTTATCAAAATTAAACGAGTTGATTTTGTCGAGGTAGTGATTTACCGGGAACTCAATATTAACTGGCGTTTCTGATACCAGGCGAGTTATGCCATCAGCATCCGATTCAGCAATCAGGTTATCGATTTCACTTTTGCATAGGGTAAGTAACGCATCACGTTTATCAGCCAGGTTAATCGTTTGTGGTTTGCCCTTTAGCATCTTGCGCCAGTCGGTGCGATCGGAAATATGCTGTTTCAGGATCACCTCGATGCGCCCGGAAAGCAGACGGTTTTTTACCTGGAATATCGGCATCGCGCTACTCGCACCCTGGTCGATCCAGCGCGTCGGGATCTGGCTACTGCGGGTGATGCCGACCTTGATGGCGGAAGAATTGGCCAGGTATACGATATGATTTTGCAGGCAGTGCTGCTCGCCCCATTCGGGTTCACGGCAACTGCCCTGATCATAATGACAACGTTCCGGTTTGATGATGCAGCTGTCGCATTGGGCGAGTTTTTTAAAGCAGGGATAGCAATAACCCTGATTAAAACTTTCACTGGTTTTTCGGCCGCAGGCGACACAGTGAATATCGCCGGTAAAACTCAATGTGATGCGTTGACCGATCAGGGCGTTCATGTCGACCCGTTCATCATCGAGTGGCAAATGATACTGAACGGGCGCGTCCAGTGCGGTGATCATCTTGCGCAGGTGGCCTGTTATCTGCATTTACTTATCTGCACGTGAGTTCAAACCTGTAGGGGCGGTATAAAAATCGTGCCTACCCCAGGTTAGTGGATGGTGCTGGAAAGGGTGCAGAATAGTGATATCCATATTAATTTATATGCAGAGCGTTCTTACTGATGGTAAGGCGTGCTTAGTTCGTGTACGGCATTGATAAAGACCTTGGCATGTTCGGGATCAACATGCTGGTGGATGCCGTGGCCGAGGTTGAAGACATGGCCGCTGCCGCTGCCGTAACTTTCGAGTATGCTGGCAACTTCCTGACGAATACGTTCGGGAGAGGCATAGAGCACACAGGGATCCATATTGCCCTGCAAGGCGACCTTGCTGCCTACGCGGGCGCGGGCCAGGCCGATATCAAGCGTCCAGTCCAGACCCAGAGCATCGGCACCGGTTTCGGCCTGGGCTTCGAGCCATTGATTACCGCCCTTGCTGAAGATGACCAACGGAATACGCTGACCCTCATGTTCACGTTTGACGCCGTTGATAATCTGTTGCATGTAGCGCAGGGAAAATTCCTGATAATCGCGAGTAGTGAGAACCCCGCCCCAGGTATCGAAGATCATCAGCGACTGGGCACCGGCTTCAATCTGTGCGTTGAGGTATTCAATGATAGTACGTGCCAGCACATCCAGCAGGCGGTGCATTTGCGCAGGCTGATCATAGAGCATGCCTTTGACTTTTGCATACTCCTTGCTGCTGCTGCCTTCGACCATGTAGGTGGCTAACGTCCAGGGACTGCCGGTAAAGCCGATCAGGGGTACGCGGCCATCCAGCTCTTTGCGGATCATGCTCACTGCATCCATCACGTAAGCAAGTTCGGTACCCATGTCCGGCACGCAGAGTTTGTCGATGGCGGCTCTATTCTGCACCGGGTTTTTGAAACACGGGCCTTCGCCTTCAGAAAAATATAGCCCCAGTCCCATGGCATCGGGAATGGTGAGAATATCTGAAAATAGAATCGCCGCATCCAGTTCAAAACGATCCAGGGGCTGGATAGTGACTTCGGTGGCGTACTCGGGGTTTTTGCACAAGGCCATAAAGTCACCGGCCTTCTGTCGTGTGTCACGATATTCAGGCAGGTAGCGACCTGCCTGGCGCATCATCCACACAGGTGTAACATCGACGGGCTGTTTCAGTAGCGCGCGCAGGAAACGATCATTTTTTAATTTTGTCATTATAAATCCAGCAAAAACATTAATAGCCCGCTAATGAACGCTAATGGACGCAAATTGCTTGTTTTAATTTGCGTTGATTAGTGTTTTTTGCGGATATAAAAACCAGTATCCGATAGATGGTGTTTAAAATGCGCATTTAGATTTCGAGATAGTCGAGTATGCCTTCAGCCGCCTGGCGGCCTTCATAAATGGCGGTGACCACCAGATCAGAGCCGCGTACCATATCGCCACCGGCAAAGATTTTGGGGTTGCTGGTCTGGTATTTATACATCTGTGAAAAGGCTGCTTTCACACGCCCGCGCTCATCCAGTTCGATGTTGTGCGCAGCCAGCCAGTCAGGCGGGCTGGGACGAAAACCAAACGCGATGATTACCGCATCGGCCATAATAATTTCTTCGGAGTCGGGAATCGGTTCCGGTTGGCGGCGGCCGCGTTCGTCCGGATCACCGAGTCGGGTAGTGACAACCTTGATGCCCTCGACCCGTTCATTGCCGACAATCTCGATGGGTTGGCGATTCCAGAGGAACTGTACACCTTCTTCTTTGGCGTTGGTGAATTCACGCTTGGAACCGGGCATGTTGGCTTCATCACGACGGTAGGCGCAACTGACTGAGAAGGCCCCCTGGCGAATGGATGTGCGGGTACAGTCCATGGCGGTATCGCCGCCGCCGAGTACGACCACATGCTTGCCATCCATGTTAATGAAGTCAGCGGGATCTTTCTCCAGTTTCAGGCAGCGTTTGACGTTGGCGATCAGAAACGGCAGGGCCTCATAGACGCCGTGCAGATCTTCGCCCGGGAATCCGCCTTTCATATAACGGTAGGTACCCATGCCCATGAATACGGCATCATGCTCGTCGATAAGCTTATCCAGGGAAATGTCCTTGCCAACCTCGGTGTCGAGGATAAACTCGACGCCCATGCCTTCAAGTACCTGGCGGCGGGTTTTGACAACAGTTTTTTCCAGCTTGAATTCAGGAATGCCAAAGGTCAGCAGACCGCCAACCTCCGGGTTACGATCATAGACAATCGGCGTTACACCGTTGCGTATCAGAACATCAGCACAGCCGAGACCGGCGGGACCGGCACCGATAATGGCCACGCGTTTGCCCGTATCCCGAACG